>ERZ1463036.324-NODE-324-length-10533-cov-59.657855_pt1 | contig 10533 bp, 8 predicted proteins | sample MGYA00564485_ERZ1463036 | MGnify/ENA primary metagenome ERZ1463036 (study PRJEB39244, sample SAMEA3635127) | Helicobacter pylori | study: EMG produced TPA metagenomics assembly of PRJEB11511 data set (Assembly of a 5300-year-old Helicobacter pylori... | reverse complement strand
AGATATATATTTATCTATACAAGGATTTGAAAATAATAAACTTCATATTAATAATGAGGAGTTTAAAAGCTTAGTTGATAAGTTTGGGAATGAGAATATTTTTATATCATCAAAACCTAATAGTATAAATTATCAAACATCAGAAATTCTTATAAGAGTAGCTGATAACATACTTCCTAAATCAACTGATATGACTAAATAATTAGAAAATTATAATAAAAACTGGAATTGTTGAATTATGTAGAAATATATGTTAATATTTGGTTATTGATGTAAAATAGGGGCTATGAAGTATATTCTTTATATGGGTACTTGGAATATATGGAGCAAGTAGTGCAACCGACTATTCATAAGGTAGATAGCTTTATCTTAAAAATTTATGAAAGAGGAGGGTTTTGCTATGAAGAAAAAAAGAAATCAAAAAGGGTTTACACTAATTGAATTATTAGTGGTAATAGCGATTATAGGTATATTAGCAGTTGTTGCTGTCCCAGCATTATTTAAAAATATAAATAAAGCAAAGGTAGCAGATGTAGAATCTGATTATAATGCATTTAAGAGTGCATCATTATCTTATTATACTGATAACAATAAAATGCCTACTAAAGATAAACTTAAATCATATATGGATACTGTACCACAAGATTCTGCATTTGGAGGAACTTATGATTTAAAAAGTGATAAAGACGTAGATGGAGATAAAACTAAGGACGAATTAGTTTTAACAATAACAAATCCTAAAATAAGTCAAGAGCAAATGAAAAAATTAGTTAAAGATATAGGACAGGATAAAATTTATGTCGATGGAACAGCGATGACGGATTCAAATGCAAAAGCTGTAGATTCTGGAACTGTAGACATAGTTTTAATAGATAATACTAACATGTAATAAAGTAAAAGCTATCTCAAAATATGAGATAGCTTTTACTTTATTACCATTATAGATAGGGAAGCATATCTATCATTTTTAAAATTAACAATTGAAAAATTAAAATTTCAAAAGAAAGGTGAACTTAGATGTCACAAAAAGTGAGAATAGGAGATAAACTAGTAGAAAAAGGATACATAACAAATGAACAATTAGAAAAAGCATTAAGTTTACAAACAGGCACAGGAAAAAGAATAGGAGAAATTCTTATAGAACAAGGACTTATAACACCAGAATTATTAACTGGTGCGTTAACCGAATTACTAGATATAGAAAATGTAACATTGATGCGTTCAAACATAAATCCGGAAGTTACAAAATTAATTCCAGAAAATATATGTAAAAAATATAAAATATTTCCTTTTAAGATAGAAAAAAATAAACTATGCATAGCTATGGCAGATCCTCAAGATAGACAAGCAACTCAAGATGCAAAGCGTATCTCAGGATTAGATATAATTCCATATATATCAACAGTGGGGCAAATTAATCAAGCTATAGAAATTTTTTACTCTAATGCAGATTTAGATAAAGCACTAAATGAATACTCTGATATAGGCAAGTTACAAGAAGAAATAATTTTAGAAGATGACGTTAATTCTGCACCGATAGTAAGACTTGTACATAATATTTTAGAAACTGCAGTAAGAATGCAAGCTAGTGATATACATATCGAAAGAGATAGAGGTTTTATGAGAATAAGGTTTAGGGTAGATGGTATTTTGAGTGAATATATGAAGATAAGTGCAAAACCATATAAAGCTGTAATAAGTCGTGTGAAAATTATGGCAGGACTTAATATATCTGAGAAAAGAATGCCTCAGGATGGAAGGATATTTCTTAATGTAGATAATAAGCCAATAGATTATAGGGTATCAACTATGCCAACTAGCAAAGATGAAAAAGTAGCTATGAGGGTTTTAGACAAAAGTACATTTATGGTTAACAAAGATAAGTTAGGACTTAGTGAAAAAAATGTAAAAAACTATGATGAATTACTTTCAAATCCATATGGATTAATTTTAGTTGTAGGACCTACAGGTAGTGGAAAAACAACAACTCTTTACTCCATGTTAAATCAACTTAATAGTGTAGAAAAAAATATACTTACTATAGAAGATCCTGTAGAGTATGAATTAGATGGGATAAACCAATCACAAATAAATTATAAAGCAGGTCTAAATTTTACGAGTGCATTAAGAGCATTTTTACGTCAAGATCCAGATATTATAATGGTAGGAGAAATAAGAGATTTAGATACAGCAGAAATTGGAATAAGGGCAGCTCTTACAGGGCATTTAGTTTTAAGTACATTACATTCAAGTACCTCAGTAGGAGCTATTTCAAGACTTTTAGATATGAAGGTAGATAGTTTTCTTATAACTTCCTCTTTAATTGGAGTTATATCTCAAAGGTTGGTTAGAAAAATATGTCCAAATTGCAAAGTAAGTTATAATGCTGAAATGGGAGAAAAGAAAGCACTTGGATATCCTTTAGAAAAAGAGTTAATTCTTTATAAGGGACAAGGGTGTGATAAATGTGGGCATACAGGTTATAAAGGAAGAATCGGTACTTATGAAATTTTAAAAATAACAAAATCAATAAGAGAGTTAATAAATAATGGAGCTACAGAAGAAGATATAAAGTTTATGGCAAAGAATTTAGGTATGATTTCCATGAGAGAAGATGCAACTAATAAAGTTATAAATGGAGAAACAACAATTGAAGAGATGTTAAGAGTTACTTTTATATCTGATTAAAGGTGGGGTAGACTATGAAAGAGTTTAAGTATACAGCCATAATGCTGAATGGTAAAAAGATATCAAATAGTATGATGGCTAAAGACTATAATGAAGCAAAGAAACTATTAAAAGATAAAAAACTTAGAATTATAGAATTAAAAGAAAAGAAAACTTTTTTGCTATTAAATAATAAAAAAAATAATAAAAAGAAGTTAAAACCAGACCAGATCAGCCACTTTTGTAGGCAATTTGCAATTATCATTTCCTCGGGAATAAATAGTATTGTTGGATTAGAAACTTTAGGGAATAAATCTTCTAATAAAATTTTAGAAGATGAAATAAATCGTATGGTAAGTGAGATAAAAATGGGATCTACAATTGCAAATACGATGTTAGATAAAGATTCTAAGTTTCCAAAGTTACTAGGTGCTATGGTCGCAATAGGTGAAGAAACAGGAACCTTAGAAGAAGTATTAAAAAGTATGGGTACTTTTTATGAAAGGGAGTATAAAATTAATCAAAAAATAAAGAATGCTTCTATGTACCCTATAATAGTAGCTATTACATCTTTTATAATGTTATTTGTATTTACTAGCTTTATACTTACTCAGATGATGGAGACTATAACTGAAACTGGTGCAACTTTACCATTAATGACAAAGATAGTTATGTACATTGGTGATTTTATGAAAAAGTATTGGTACATAGTATTAATATTAGGACTATTTATATGGTATAAACTAAAAGAGTATATAAAGACTCCTATAGGCAGAGCGCATAAAGATAGAATAGTAAATAGAATTCCTCTATTAGGAAAAGGTGTAAACAGTATAGTATCTATGAGATTTTCAAGAGCTTTATATTTATTTGTATCTACTGGATATCCCATACTTCAGGGATTAGATCATATAAAAGAGAGTTTAAATAACTCTATTGCAGAAAAAACAATATTACAAGCTAAAGAGGGCATCGTAAGAGGTGAGACTTTAGCAGAGAATCTTGAAAAATCAAAGTATTTTGATCCTGTACTTATACAGATGATAGCAATAGGAGAAAAAACTGGAGAATTAGAAAATATAACAAAACAAATGGCTGAATTTTATGAATCAGAAGCAGAAATTTACTTAAATAGAATGGTATCTATGATTGAACCCTTGATGATAATTATAGTTGGAATAATAGTTGCCATATTAGTAATTTCAGTGTTCTTACCAATGTTAAGTATATACGATGCTATATAGGAGGAAGTATTTATGACAACAAAACTGTATATTTCATATTATGGAGACTATGTATCTGTAGTAGAAGGTACATATAATAGGAAAAAAGAAAAATTTATAATAAAAGAAAAAATTTTCATATCAAACTCAGAGGTAAATTTAGATTACGACACAGACAAATATGAATTGCTTAGACAAGCTTTAATGAGAGGTCAATTTAAAAGTAAAGATGTAATTTTATGTATAAACACTAGAGATGTAATAATTAAATCAAACAAAATACCTAAGGTCGATAAAAAGGATTTAGAAGGTATTATGAATATGGAGATAGATGAGCTGATATCTCTAGATAAAGAAAATTACATATTTTCATATGAAGTAACAGCTGAAGATGAGGAAGAAGGTACTGAATTTATTGAAATGATACTAGCAGCTATACCTAAAAATGAAGCTAATAAGTTAATAGAGTTGTTAAGTGAATTTAACTTAAATGTAGAAGTTATAGATACCATAGCTACATCTTGTTTGCGTATATTAAAATTAATAGAGTACGATGATATAATGATTGCTAATATTGGTAATTATGGAACTATAATTGATATTTATAAATATGATAAATTGTTTATTCACGATAACATTCCTATTAGAATAACTAAAGAAAACTCTGAATATCAAAGTAGTTTAATAACTAATGAAGTTAATGGCCTTATGAATTATTACTCATCTAGAAACTTTGGTAAATCCGTAGATAAGATAGTTACTATAGGAAATTATGCTTATAATAAGGATTTAGAAAATGCATTTTCTATAGCTTTTACTAGTGACTTAGTAAAAGGAATAGAAAACCTTTTTGATATAGAAGAAAGTATTAAAGGAAATATTAAAGAAAGTGAAATAAGTTTAATAGTGGATGTTTTAGGATGTATGTTACGATATGAAGATAAAAAAAGCTATCCATGTATAAATCTACTTCCTCCTGAATTAAAAATAAAGCAAATAAGAAAAGAAAATAGAAAAAAGATATATAAAGTAGCTTCTGTAGTTTTAATTATATTAGCTATACCTTATATATTTATGTCCATGAGTATAGATAATAAACAGAAAGAATTAAAGAATTTAAACAATGAGATAAATCAGGCTAGAATTAGAAATGAAGAAATTGAAAAAATACAAAAAGATATTTCATCTAAAAAAGGCGAATTAAAGATTTATGACATGATATTATCAAAACAAGTCACATGGGGACCTATACTAAATGCAATTAGTACTAATATACCATATTCAGTAGATATAACAAAGATGGAAGTTAATTATGAAAAAAGTTTTGCAGAAAATAGTAAAAGTAATAAACTTTCTGAAGAGACTTCAAATCAAAAATCTGATAATGAACAAAATAACAAAGAAGATGAAATTCCTTTATATGAGCAAATACCAAATATTATAACTATAGAAGGGAATTCAAGTTTCACAAGGAACATAGGACAATTTGTATATAAATTAAATGAATCCGGTTATTTTAAAGATGTAAAGTTAGAAAGTATTAAGAAGAATGAAAATAAAAATATATATACATATTTAATAAAGGCTTACTTGAAAGAAGGTGTTATAGCTAATGGATAAAAAAAATATACTTCAGATGGATATTAAGGATTTATTTAAAGGTAATATAAAAGTAAATCCTAAAAACGTAATAATACTAGTTGTAATATTATTGGGATTAATAAGTTATGGATACTTCGCACTTTACCCTAAGTACATAAAATTTTCGCAAGTAAGCAATGATTTAGATAATGCAAACATGCAACTTACTAAAGATGAAGATGAATTAGGTGAGATACCTAAATTAAAAGATGAACTACATAATATAAGTGAAGAAGTAGATGTAAAAAGTAAAAAATTATCTCATGATATGCAAGATGGAATGTTTTTAGTAGGGCTTTCTAATATTATGAATAAATATAATGTTGATTTAATTGATTATAATGTTGATAAGATGATAAAATTTGAAAACTTTAATGCTATACCAGCTACTCTTAAAGTAAGAGGAAATTATAGATACATAAGAGAAATCATGTATTATTTGGAAGAACAAAAAAATGTAACTCAAATCCAAAATTTTAATATGGAGTCATATATAAAGAATGAGAATGTAAACTTCAATGATGTTAATAGTTCAAATAATAATTTGAATCCAACAGATATAAAGCCTTATCAAGAAAATAAAGCAAAGGGAGATGTCACAGCTACTTTTAAATTTATTATGTATATGGTACAAGATCCTAATTTAAAACTTAATCTAGAAAATCCTAATAATTGGGAAACAGGCAAATTTAATCCATTCGTTGATACGACAAACTAGGTGGTGAATATATGCTTTTAAAAAAAGAAAGTGGATTTACTTTAATAGAGATTTTGGTTGCATTAACTATTGTATCTATTATTAGTATGACATTTTTCACAATAATAAATATGACAACTAGAAAAAATGCTAAAAATGAAAAAGATATACAAGCCATGGATATAGCTCAAAGTCAGATTGAATATTTAATAAAAGAGATAAAAAATAATAGATATGCTAATGAAGATTATATAAAATTTGATTTTGATGAAAATGGAAAGTTATCTATTATGAAATCTGATAATTATATATATAAATTAAGTGAAAACTTATTTACATCAACAAGCTTTGAAGTTAAATATAAAGGAAATGAAAATACACGTTATGTAGTAAATCTAAAATTAAATAGAGAAAACATGAATAACAAAAATAATGAAAAGCCGCCTATATACTTATACAATATAAATGTTAATGTAACTCCTAAAACAGATTTAACTAATAGAAATATAAAAGTTGAAACAAAAGTTTTGGTAAAATAATCAATTAAATTATGTTTATTTTGTAAGTTGAGGAGGAGATTAATATATGAAAATAATTAGTAAACTTAAAGGTGAAAAGGGAGGAACTGCAGTACTTGCAATTTTAATGATGGTATTAGTCGGAATAACTATATTAGTACTTTCAAGACAAGTTATAAGACAAATAAAAACAACAAAATTAACTCAAGATGATATTATAAGGGATTATGAATTAGAAGGAGCTATGAATTCTGCTATAGGTGAATTTATGTCGAATATAGAAGTTAAGGCTGTAAGTGGAGGAATTCAACAAACTGAAAAGCCAGTTTATATAGCTGATGATGCTGTAACTCACAGATTAGGTAGATATATTTTAACATTAGTAGAGGAAATAGGTATAATAAATGGAACATTAACTCACGCAGATATTAATGAATCTATGAATGCATATATTTCAAACAATAATTTTTTATTAAATAAAGATTTAGACATAAGTGTAAAAAATATATTAGGAGAAAATAAATATGATTTTTCATCACGTGAATATAATATAAATACTTACAATTTTATTACTAAATATTTATTTAATAACAATCAAAATGTAGGTATAGAAAATGAAAGAAATCTTAAAAAAGCAAATTTATGCTTAGAAAGTGTAAAAAAATACTTAGATAATATGAGTAGAGATTTAGATTCAAATAATAATAATTTATTAACTGATTCTCAAAAAAAATATATTAAAAATAATATCAAAATAGCTAACGAGACTTATAATTTTCTTTATTACATAACAAACAAATATGATGAAAACAGTAGATACTATGATTATGAATATTTTTTATCTGCAAATGATACAAAAGCATCAAACCTAAATCAAGTAGTAAAAAATATGACTGAAGGATATGACAATAATAAAATTATAGCTAAAAGTGATTTAGATACATTAGGTATGTTATTGAATCAATCAGAGTATTATTTAAATCAAATACCAAAGATAGTCTCAACAATAAGTATAGATGGTAAAAATCAAAAATATACACAAACTCAAATAAGTGAAGATTTAAAATCATTATCAAATAATATATCTAATACAAAAAAACAATTTTTATATAGTATAAAAAATGATTTAGAAAATGCAGATAAAACTATAGATGAAGTTCAAAGATTAAATTATATAGTAGATGCATCTATAAAATTGAACAAATTAATTGTAATGATAGGAAAGGTAAATGCAGATTCAATTCTACATTTTACAATTTCTAAGACATTAACTTCAGATGGACAAGTACAAAATGATTTAGATGTAGATGGAATATCAGGTTCGCAAAAGCTTAAATTAAGTAAATCATTGGCTAGAATAACAGTTCAAAATGCTAGAAGAACTTTAAAAGCTACATCTTTGTTATGTGATTATATGGAATATAAATTATCAAAGGCTGTTTTAAATAATTATCCTAATTCGGAGATTTTAAGAAAACCTTTAGAGAATTTAAATGATATAAAAATAAATACAAGTAAGAATGATTTAGGGCTTGATATGGTTGAAATATATCAAAATATAAAAGATATAACTAAAGATATATATGGTAATAAAAAGTCATTATATAATGATTTATATAATTTTCAAAATATAAGATTTAATAATAATAGTACTTTTATACAATCTTATGATAATAAAGTTAAGCAAAAGGTAAGCTTATCTAAAAATAGTGAAAATCAATATAAAATACCATATATAATTGTGTGTTTAGAAGAACAATATTACAAGCTAAGTAAATTAAATGATAAATTTTATGATGAAGAAAATTATAAGTCAGAAAGAAAATTAAAGAATGTAATACAGTACTTAAAAAGTGTAAATCTTATATTAGACAATTTAGTAATAGATAATACAGCAGAAAAAATTTCTTTTAATGGAGAAAATACTGTGAATGTAACTTTTTCAGAAGATATGATAAAAACTCTGGGTGAATACAATAATGGAAAATCAGAAGATAAGGTTTATATAGATATAGGTAAAATAAAAGTTAAAATGATTTTAAACTCATCGGGAGTAGATGACTCAACACCATATGAGGTATCTAGTTCTGAAAAAATTTCTCTAAACCCTTCTAGAAGTTTAGAATTTATAATTCCTATAAAGATTTATAAAGGAAAAAATTTTGTTAAATCTAGTGCGTATGTAAAATTATATAATATAAAAATTTTATCAGATAAAAAGGTTAAGTATGATTTGAATTATAGAATTAGCGATTTAGACATTAGTTAGTAGTCTTAAGGAAGGGGAATACATATGACTTTAAATAAAAAGGGATTTACTCTTATAGAGGTCATTATAGCATTATCTATAATGACCACTGTTATACTTATAGCATATAAAAGTATAGATAAAATTCAAGTTGTAAGCAAAGATCAATCCCAAATTTCTGATGTTCAAAATGGGTTTAATAATTTAAAAAGACACTTATCAGATGAATTAAAGATATCGAAAAATGTAAAATTAAAATATAGTGATACAGTGATTGATATAAATGATGTGAGTAAAGATTCTTATAAAAATATAATTAACAAAATAACTGAATTACCTAACAGGGAAATTTTTTCTTATAGTTATATAATTGAAGTTAATAGTAAAGATATAGATTACAACATAAGTGTTTATAAAAAAGGAAATCAAAAGTTTTACTCAATCGATAGAATAGATGATAAAGTCAAAATTAATTTAATAATAAATCAGCCGTTGAATGAAGAGTTAATGCCACTTAAAATAACTCATAAAGATGATTTATACAGTGTAGAACTAAATTATATCAAGCAAAATACAAAACTTTATAGTTTTGATGTATATAACAGAAAAAATAAAATTAGTTCAGGAGAAAATAATAATCCTACAGAACCAGAATCACCAATAGTAGCAGATGGATATTTTGGATATTGTATCTCTCAGAGTATACAGTTATTAACTGATTCAGGATTTAATAGTACAGAGGTTAACAAAATAAAAGTACAACTAAAAGAAATTCTAAGTAAAGATATAAATTCTGATAAAGAAAACATGGAAGATGTATTAGAAAGGTTACAATCTGAGCTTATGAATATAATAACTAGTAGTAGTGATACACCAAAAAACTCTTATGATTATTTGAATAAAGCATTATACTATATGTATGCAGGTGAAGAAACTTTGGATGAGATTGATGAGAAAAATGATGATTCTAAAGCCAAATATATAGCTACTAATATACATAATGGTATTTATGATGATAATGAAAATGGTAATTCTAAAGATACATTTGTTAAATATTTAAATGATTTTTCAGATTCAATTAAGCATCATGGAAATGGTGTAGATGTTGAATATGCAACTAAATTATCTGCTGAAGTAAAAACAAATTTAGATAGTTTATGGAAATATGTAAATAAAGTAGCAGGTTCAGATATATTTAATATAATTCACTCTTCATGGATGGGCATAAGTAATGAAAATAAAGAACATATATGTAGAACCATGAATACTGTGATAGATAAGGTAATTGATGCTAAGGTATATATAGATAAAGTAATAAGAGAAGATATATTAAAAGAAGGAAATATAGAAGATGTTAAAGTGACAGGTCAAAAGTTAAATGATGAACTTGAAGACCTTATAGATGCATTGATAAAGATAAAAGCATATGTTTATAGTTCGAATTTTTATGCTGACTAATATTAAAAAGGAGAAGTATGATGAATATTTTTAGTATGTTAAAAATAGCTGTTGAGTTAGGGGCATCAGATATACATATAA
>ERZ1463036.323-NODE-323-length-10538-cov-31.263474_pt1 | contig 10538 bp, 10 predicted proteins | sample MGYA00564485_ERZ1463036 | MGnify/ENA primary metagenome ERZ1463036 (study PRJEB39244, sample SAMEA3635127) | Helicobacter pylori | study: EMG produced TPA metagenomics assembly of PRJEB11511 data set (Assembly of a 5300-year-old Helicobacter pylori... | reverse complement strand
TTATATAAAAATATTGATTTTTATTGTATAAAGGGTATTATATATGTAAAAAGTAATGAGGTGGGAGTTATTTGAGAGAAAAATTAAAAGAATTAATGGGAGATATAAAAGTATTTATTATAAAAAATAAATTTATAGTTGTTTTTTCTGTATTAATGATATTTTTAATAATGGGTTACATGTTAGGAAGTATTAATAGTAATAAAGAAAGTGTAATGAAAAAATTTGAATTAGGACTTGAAGAGGGAAGCTATAATAAACTTAAAGATGTACTAAGAATAAATGGAAAGAAAATTTCAAGAAAAGAATTAAAGCCTTTAATAGAATATTATAAAGGAGAAAACTCAGAAGTAAATACTATAGTAGATGCTTTAAATAGTACTGGTAAAAGTAAGGTATTTGAACTTAAAGAAGATAAAGGATTATTTTTAGATGATTATTATATAAGTTTAAAAACTTTAGAGTTAAAAGTTACAAGCAATTATAAAGATGCTTCTATTTATTTAAATAATAATAGTATAAAGCAAGGTGAAGTATTAAAAAATTTAATACCTGGTATTTATAAATTAAGTGGAAATCTTAAAAATAAATATGGTGAAATGAAATCAACAGAAAATATTGTTTTAATGGATAACAAGGATGTAGAACTTAAATTAAATGGAGTATTAGTTAGTGTAGAAAGTGAGTTTAAAGATGCTAATGTACTTGTAAATGGAGAAAATAGTGAAATAAAAGTTTCTGATTTTAAAAATATAGGACCTATGCCATCAGACGGAACTATAAAGCTCTCACTAAGTAATAATTTCCCTTGGGGAACAATAAAAGGGGAAGAAGTAACAGTAAAAGATATTCCAAATATATCATTAAGTTTAAATATAACTAATGATAAGCTTTGGAGTGAGATAGATAATACTATGAATTTATTTTATAAGAGTGTGTTTAATTCCTTAAATAATGAAGATAAAAATGAAATACAATTAACAACAGAGGGAACTAAAAATAAAATATATTCTATATTAGAAGAAAAATATTTTATATTAAAAAATAAATATACCTTAATATCTCTAGAATTAGATAAGGAAAAAAGTAAATTTCAATATAAAAATGGAGAGTATGTAGGTACCGTTGTTTGTAACGCAAATTATGATACTAGTAAAGTTTTATTTGGAATTGGTAGAGAAGAAAAAAGCAAAAAGTTTTTAACAAAAGTATTATATAAGAATAATGAATGGATTATAACAGATATAGAAAATTTTTCATTGTAAATAAATCATACATGCCTTGATTGCATGTATGATTTAAATAAAAAAACCTGTACTAAAATTAGCACAGGTTAAAGGGTTATGTTCATTTAAGAAAGGGAATAAATGAACATTTTGTGGGGTTTATTTAAACTCTATAGCGTTTGCTAATAGAGTGGTATGGGCAAATTTATTTTATTTATTTGTTAATATAATTATAACTAAAATAAAAAAATAAATCAAATAAAAAGATATATTTTTACTGTTTGTTAATATATAGTTTAAAATGTATTTAAAAATAGAAAATTGTATTTATTAATAAAGTTATAAATAAGTTATTATTTATTATTATGATAGCTTATTTATGATAAAATGTAGTTTATTAATTAAATGAAGGAGTAGAAAATTTATGTTAAAAATAGAGAAAAAAACACATTTAAAAGATACACCAGAATATGAAGGGTATACAGAAAATATAGCTAAGCTTACAAAGAAAGAACAAAGTGAATTAGGAATAAGACAGTGTAATTGTAAATGCAAAAATAAAAATAAATAAAAATAAGAAAAATTTTATTATTTGATAAGATTTATATTATATAATAAATATCAATAGTTAATAAAATTAGGAGGGAATATTTTGGCGAAACCAAGTATTTTTAGTAAAGATTACGAAAGAAAAATGAAAAAAAGAAAAATAAAAATAACTATAGGCGTTATTTTAGCGGCCATAATAACGGGTATACTAATTTATAAGCTTAAAATAGAAGATATGGATTTTTCAAATGTAAGGTCAAAATTACAAGCGTGGGTTGATAGTGATAGTAAAAACAACAATAATAAGCCTGAAACGCCAAAAGAAATAGTTGAGGAAGCTCCTCCAAAGCAAGAAGAAGTTAAAGAAGAAGCTCCAAAGAAAAAAGAACTTGAAGTAAAGCTTAGCAAAAATGATACTATAAAATGTGAATACGAAGAAAAAGATAATAAAAAAGAATTTATAAGAATAGAAGATAAAAAGGGAATAAGCTATGATATATCTCCTGATAAACAAATGATTTTAGTTTTAGATAAAGATCAAAATTTGAAAATAATTGATATAGATGGCAAAATTAAAGATATAACAAGAAAAGAATATATTTCAACTAAACGAGAAAAATATTCAAAAGATGTTATGTTAAATAAATATAAGGGTTATATATGGCATTCACAAGCTAAATTTATAGATAATGAAAATATCGCTTATGTAAGTAACTTACCTTACTTTGGAAGTGCAGCAAAGAAACAATATATTTGGATATATAATTTGAAAAATGAAACTCAAAAAATTGTACCAAAGTCTGGTGGTAAAAATATAGAGTTTGGAAAAGTTGTAGATAAAAAAGGAATGGAAGTTAAAATTGACAAAACTGAATATATATTAAACAATAAGGGAAGTATTTTAATTGATAATACTTCAAAATAACTATATATAACAAATGGTTTGATAATAAGTAGAAATTTATGTTATAATAACCTAGTTAATAAATGTGATTAAAGAACTATTTTAGGAGGAAGAGCAAATGGAAGCTAAAATGGAAAAGATAGAAGCTAATGTTGTTAAATTTGAAGTAAAAGTAGAGGCAGAAAAATTTACTGCCGCTTTAAATAAAGCATACAACAAAAATAAAAATAGATTCAGTGTACCTGGATTCAGAAAAGGTAAAGTGCCAATGGCAATGGTTAAAAAGCACTACGGAATAGAAGTACTTTTTGAAGATGCTATAAACACTGTAATAAATGAAACATATCCAAAATTAATAGAAGAAAACAACTTAAGACCAGTTGATTTTCCAAAAGTAGATGTTTTAGAAGTTGGAGAAGGTAAAGATTTAGTTTATACTGCTGAAGTTACTTTATATCCAGAAATCGAACTTGGAGAATACAAAGGATTAAATGTAGAAAAGAAAGAAGCTGTTGTTGAAGATTCAGAAATTGAAGCACAATTAAAAAATATGCAACAACAAAATGCTAGAATAGAAACTAAAGAAGATGGAGCTATCGAAAAAGGTGATATAGCTGTTATAGATTTTAAAGGATTTATAGATGGAGTTGCTTTTGAAGGTGGAGAAGGACATGATTATTCATTAGAAATTGGATCAGGTTCATTCATAGATAACTTTGAAGATCAATTAATTGGATTAAGTGTTGAAGAAGAAAAAGAAGTTAAAGTTACTTTCCCAGAAAACTACGGAAGAGAAGAATTAAATGGTAAAGAAGCTACTTTTGAAGTTAAAGTAAAAGAAATAAAAGTTAAAGAATTACCAAAATTAGATGATGAATTTGCTAAAGAAGTATCAGAGTTTAATACTTTAGATGAATTAAAAGCAGATATCAAAGGAAAAATTGAAGAAACTAAGAAAGCTTCATTAGAAAGAGAATACGAAGATGCTTTAATAACAGCTGTTATTGAAAATTCAAAGATGGAAGTTCCAGAAGTAATGGTAGAAAAAGAAATAGATAACATGGTTAGAGATCTTGAAAATAGATTAAAATACCAAGGATTATCATTAGAACAATACATGCAATTTACTGGAAGCACTGAAGAAAAAATGAGAGCTTACATGAAAGAAAATGCAGATAAGAAAGTTAAAGCTGACTTAGTTTTAGAAGCTATAGCTAAAGCTGAAAAAATAGAAGCTACAGAAGAAGAAGTTAAAGAAAAAGCTACTGAAATAGCTAAAATGTATGCAGGAGATGAAGCTGAAAAAATGGCTGAAATGTTAATGCAAACTCAAAAAGCTATGATAGAAAGAGATATCGTTATTGCAAAAACAATAAAGTTATTAGAAGATAGCTGCAAATAGTTTTGATATATTAAAATCTAATAAATGTAACTATAAGATAATTGCCAGAAAAGTATTTTCTGGCAATTATTTCAAATAAAAATATTAACAAAAGAATAATCTTAGAGTATAATTTTATTTAAGTTACATTAAAAAGGAGGGAACGATTATGAGTTTAGTTCCAATGGTTGTTGAACAAACTAATAGAGGAGAAAGAAGTTATGATATCTTCTCAAGACTATTAAAAGATAGAATAATAATGATTAATGGTGAAATAAATGATGTTACTTCAAATTTAGTAGTAGCACAATTATTATTTTTAGAAAGTGAGGATCCAGATAAGGATATTTATGTTTACATAAACAGTCCAGGAGGATCAATAACATCAGGTATGGCTATATATGATACTATGCAATATATAAAGCCAGATGTTTGCACTATATGTATAGGAATGGCTGCATCAATGGGAGCTTTCTTACTTTCATCAGGACAAAAAGGAAAAAGATATGCTCTTCCAAATGCTGAAATAATGATACACCAACCATTAGGTGGATTCCAAGGTCAAGCAACAGACATTGATATACATGCAAAGAGAATTCTAAGAATAAAAGATAAATTAAATCAAATACTAAGTGAAAATACAGGTAAACCTTTAGAGCAAATAAAAGCAGATGTTGAAAGAGATTACTTCTTAGAAGCAGATGAAGCTATGGAATATGGATTAGTTGATAAAGTTATAACTAAGAATGAAATAGAAAAAGCTTAAGGTTTGCCATACAGTGAGGTGAAAATATGGCTAAATATGAAGAAAAGAAACAATTAAAGTGTTCTTTTTGTGGTAAAGGTCAAGATCAAGTTAAAAGATTAATAGCTGGTCCTGGAGTATATATTTGTGATGAATGTATAGAATTATGTTCAGAAATTATTGAGGATGAATTCGAAGAAACAAGCGATGTAATGACAGAAGAATTACCAAAGCCACAAGAAATTAAAGAATATCTTGATTCATATATTATAGGGCAAGATTCAGCTAAAAAGTCATTAGCTGTTGCTGTTTATAATCACTATAAAAGAATTAACAGTAAAAGGTCATCAAATGATGATGTAGAACTTCAAAAGAGTAATATATTATTATTAGGACCAACAGGTTCAGGTAAAACATTATTAGCACAAACATTAGCTAAAGTATTAAATGTTCCATTTGCAATAGCAGATGCAACAACATTAACTGAAGCTGGATATGTTGGTGAAGATGTAGAAAATATTCTTTTAAAGCTAATACAAAATGCTGATTTTGATATAGAGAAAGCTGAAAAAGGTATAATATATATTGATGAAATAGATAAAATTGCAAGAAAATCTGAAAATCCATCAATTACAAGAGATGTATCAGGTGAAGGTGTACAACAAGCCCTTTTAAAAATATTAGAAGGAACTGTTGCCTCAGTGCCACCACAAGGTGGAAGGAAACATCCTCATCAAGATTTATTACAAATAAATACTTCAAATATATTATTTATTTGTGGTGGAGCGTTTGATGGAATAGATAAAATAATTGAAAAGAGAACTAGAAAAAGTTCAATAGGTTTTGGAGCAGATATACAATCAAAACAAGAAAAAGATTTAGGAACATTATTTAAAGAAATAATGCCAGGAGATCTTTTAAAGTTTGGATTAATACCAGAATTTGTTGGTAGATTACCTATATTAGTAACTTTAGAATCTCTTGATAAAAAAGCCTTAGTTAAAATATTATGTGAACCAAAAAATGCTTTAGTTAAGCAATATAAAAAATTATTTGAGCTTGATGATGTAGAATTAGGATTTACAGAAAAAGCATTAGATGCTATAGCAGATGAGGCTATGAGTAGAAATACTGGAGCAAGAGGTTTAAGAGCTATAATAGAAGAAATGATGATGGATATAATGTTTGAAATTCCTTCAGACGAAAGAATAACAAAGGTAACTATTACAGAAGATACTATTAAAAAAGGTTCAAAGCCAGAAATTCAAAGATTACCAGAAGGTTCAGTTAGACCTTCTCTTGCTGAAAAAGCATTAAAAAATAAAGATGATATTGAAACAGCTTAAATAAAAAACACTCTTTTTAAAAGAGTGTTTTTTCTTAATAGATGGAATTATTGAAAAAAGTTATGGTTATGGTATACTTATTAAGTCTAATAAAAATAATAATTATTAATATAGGAGGAAGATAGGTATGACAAATGAAAATATTCTTCCTTTAATTCCTCTAAGGGGAATAACTATTTTTCCGAATATGGTAACTCACTTTGATGTTGGAAGAGATAAATCAAAAGCAGCTGTTGAGGCAGCTATGCAAAATGGAGAGAAAATATTTTTGGCTCCACAAAAAGATCCAGAAATAGATGATCCTAAAAAAAGTGATATAAACAATGTTGGAACAATATGTGATATAAAACAGATAATAAAGCTACCTGATGATGTTATAAGAGTATTAGTTGAAGGAAAAGAAAGAGCTAAAATTAAAAAATATCAGGCTAAAAAAGTTTATTTAGAAGTTGAATTAGAGAGAATTAAAGAAGAAGAAGTAAAAGGTGTTGAAATAGAAGCTTATATAAAATCTTTAAAGAGTATATTTATAAAATTTATGAAACTTACAGGAGAAAGTTCTAAGGATATTATAAAAGCCATAGAAATTGATAATAAAGTTCATGAATTTGTAGATATGGTAAGCACGGTTGCTATAACTAGAGAAGATTATAGACAAGAATTATTAGAAACTATAGATTTAAAGAAAAGAATTGAAAGAATGTTAGTTATGATTCATGAAGAAATTCAAATTATAACAATTCAAAAAAAGATTTCTAATAAAGTAAAAGAAAATACTGAGAAGAGCCAAAAAGAATATTATTTAAGAGAACAGCTTAAAGTTATTCAAGAAGAACTTGGCGAAGATGATGAGACTAAGCTTGAAATTAAAAAATATGAAGATAAAATTTCTAATGCGAAACTTCCAAAAGAAGTTAAGGAAAAGGCTGAATATGAGCTAAATAGATTAAAAAGTATGGGACCATCAAGTTCAGAGGAAGCTGTAATAAAAACATACCTTGATTGGATACTGGACATGCCTTGGAAAAAGAGTAGCAAAGATACAATTAATATAAATAAGGCAGAAGATGTATTAAACAATGAACATTATGGACTAAAAGATGTAAAAACAAGAATTATTGAATATTTAGCAGTTAAGCAAATGAGTAAAAGTATGAAGGGACCTATACTTTGCTTGGTGGGACCTCCTGGTGTTGGTAAAACATCTATAGCTAAATCAATAGCTGAGGCTATGAATAGAAAGTATTCAAGAATAGCCTTGGGAGGGATGAAAGATGAGGCAGAAATAAGAGGTCATAGAAAAACTTATGTAGGTGCTATACCAGGTAGAATAGCATATTCTTTAAAAGAAACAGGAACAAATAATCCTCTTATATTATTTGATGAAATTGATAAAATTAGTTCAGATTATAAGGGAGATCCTGCAGATGCTCTTCTTGAAGTTTTAGATAGTGAACAAAACTTTAATTTTAGAGATAATTATTTAGAATTACCAATTAATTTATCTAATGTATTTTTTATTGCTACTGCAAATAGTTTGGATACTATACCTAGAGCATTACTTGATAGAATGGAAGTTATCGAGGTATCAGGATATACTTATGAAGAAAAATTCCATATAGCTAAAGATCATTTAATTCCAAAACTTTTAAGAGAATATAACTTAGAAGAAAATAATATAAAAATAAGTGATTCTGCTATAAAAGAAATGATTGAGGGATACACTAGAGAATCAGGAGTTAGAAGTTTAAAAAGAGTTATATCTTCTATTCTTAGAAAAGCTATAACAGAAATGATAAAGAAAAATAAAGATAAATTAAGTATAAATTCTAAGAAAGTGGAGAGCCTATTAGGTAAAAAAGTATTTAATTATGATAAAATTGATATGGAAGATAAAATAGGTGTTGTTACAGGACTTGCATGGACTGCTTATGGAGGAGATACACTTCCAGTTGAAGCTATGATTATGGAAGGTACAGGGAAATTACAATTAACAGGTAAGCTTGGAGATGTTATGCAAGAATCAGCAAAAGCAGCCCTTACTTATGTTAGAGCTAATGCAGGTAAGTATGGAATAGATTTAGATTTTTATAAAAATAAAGATATTCATATACATGTTCCAGAGGGAGCAGTGCCTAAAGATGGACCATCTGCTGGGGTTACTATGATAACTTCATTAGTTTCAGCATTATCAAATAAGCCTGTTAAACATAATGTGGCAATGACAGGTGAAATAACTTTAACAGGAAGAGTTTTACCAATAGGTGGACTTAAAGAAAAATCACTTGCAGCTGTTAGAGCTGGTGTAGATACTATAATAATTCCTAAAGGAAATGAAAAAGATATAGAAAGTATACCAGCATCTATTAAAAAGGGATTAAATATAATAGTTGCAGAACAAATTGATACTGTTTTAAATAATGCAATAGTAAAATAATTGGAGTGATAAACGTGAGAATAAAACAATCTGAATTTATAACATCGGCAGTTAAGCAAAGCCAATATCCAGTTGATAATAGAGTTGAAGTTGCTTTTGTTGGAAGATCAAATGTTGGAAAAAGTTCAATAATAAATGCTTTAACTAATAGAAGAAAATTAGCTAAGGTAAGTCAAACTCCAGGAAAGACTAGACTTATAAATTTTTTCTTAATAAATAATGATTTTTATTTAGTTGACTTACCAGGGTATGGATATGCTAAAGTTTCTAAAAAAGAAAAGGAAAGTTGGGGAAAGGTAATTGAAACCTACCTAAATGGAAGAGAAGAATTAAAGAGAGTAATTCTTTTAGTTGATTCTAGACATAAGCCAACAGCAGATGATGTTATGATGCATGAGTGGATAAAACACTATGGTTATGACGTAATAGTTGTAGCAACTAAAAGTGATAAATTATCTAATAATAATTTAAGAAAGAGTGAAAAAGTTATAAGAGATACTCTTAAGTTAGATAAAGAAGATAAATTATATTTTTACTCATCACTTACTAAAAAAGGTACAGAACAAATAATTGAAAATTTATTTGGAGATGTAGCTGAAGATACTGAATAACAAAAAAGGTTTAAAGAAGTTATTTTAACTTTCTTTAAACTTTTTTTATTTTGTAGAACTTTATCTTAATTTAAAAAAATAGTGTCAAATAATTTGCTGAAGAATAATATATACTATAAAAACAAATAAGGAGGAGGTCAGAAGAGATATATGGAGATTAATGATATCCTAAATGGCTTCAGTGATTGTCCAGATTCAGATGATTGCAATTGTAATGACGAATGTTGTAATTTTGATGAAAATGAATTTGATTGCAATTTTGATGATGGAATAGGAGATTATGATGGTTGTGGATGTGATTGGAATTATGATGATAATTTTAATTGCGGAAATAACTGTGGTTGTGGAAATAACACATGGCTCATACTAATTTTATTATTAGCTTGGTGTGGTTGCCAAAGAAATAACTATGGATATGGAGGGTATAATGATATGAGTAAAAATTGTTGTTGCTGTTGTTGCTGTGATGAACCTAAATTTAAAAAAGTAAAACAAACAGTATATGTACCAGAATGTGGATTACAAGGTGCTAATGCTTATCCAGCTTATGATGGATACGGTGGATATGGTGGATATGGAAACTGTTGGTGGTGGATTATAATAATTTTAATTTTCTGCTGCTGTGGAAATAATGGATTTGGAAACTGTGGAAACAATTGTGGATGCTAGTAAAATAAATTAAATAGATTTGGATAGATAAAGGAGGAATTTTTTATGTCACACAAAAATTGTTGTTGTAATGATAGAACTATCGTAGTTTCACCTTATGCTCAAGCTCCAGTTCATAATCATGATGGATTTGGCGACGGATGCTGGTGGTGGATTATAATAATATTACTTTTATGTTGCTGTGGAAATAATGGATTTGGAAACTGTGGTGGATGCGGAAATGATGGATGCGGAAATAATGGATTTGGTAATTGGTGGATTATAATAATCTTAATTTTCTGTTGTTGTGGATGCGGAACAGGTTATGGAAGATACTAATTAGTATAATAAAATAAATTAATCAATTTAATATAAATTGATAATTGTTGGAGGGTTTTATACCCTCCAAAAAAAAGCTCAAAAATAATAACCAATACAAAATATATACATATAATAGAATTAAAATAGTTTTTGGGAGGAGCTAATATGGCTAAAAAAAGGCATAGAAGTAAGAGTGATTCTAATGAAAAACATATGTCATTTAATGATTTGAATAATAATCCGTTTGGTATAGATCCAAATCAACTTATGAATATGATTGGGAATATAGATCAGAATAAGTTAAACAACATAATTGCATCTATGGAGAAGGAAGGAATTGATTTAAGTTCATTTCCAAACATGAATGGAT
>ERZ1463036.322-NODE-322-length-10558-cov-112.295535_pt1 | contig 10558 bp, 9 predicted proteins | sample MGYA00564485_ERZ1463036 | MGnify/ENA primary metagenome ERZ1463036 (study PRJEB39244, sample SAMEA3635127) | Helicobacter pylori | study: EMG produced TPA metagenomics assembly of PRJEB11511 data set (Assembly of a 5300-year-old Helicobacter pylori... | reverse complement strand
TAAAAAAATTATTAGGACTTATAATATTATAAGTCCTAATAATTTTTTATTAAATCTATAAACTTTTAGCTTTGTTTATAAGCTTATTATAAACTCCTATCATATGTTCTTCATTTACATACTTATCTATTTCATTTATTAATATCCATTTAACACCACTATTCTCATCTTCTTTTACAAATAATTCATCTTCTTCATTAGCCTCTAATATGTATGCTATAGATAAATGTAAATGTGAAGCCACATATTTGCCTTTTTTTATATGTGAGTTTACTGGTAAAATCTCTATAGAGCATATATTATTTGTTACGGGATACACATTTTTCACTCCAGTTTCCTCCATTGCTTCCTTTATGGCAACTTTTAATAAATCTTTGTCTCCATCTGCATGTCCACCAGTCCATCCCCAAGAATTATATATATTATGATGAATCATTAAAACCTTATCTCTTCTTTTATTTACAATAAATCCCGAACTTGTTATATGACAAATTTCATTTTCTCGAGTTAATATATTTTCGTATGTATTTATACAATCTAATATTATATTTTTATCCTTTCTTTCTTGTTCATTAAAAGGAATATAATTTTTTATATCATCTATATATTTCATTATCTTACCCTCCTTATATGTATATTATTATATAAACATATTTTTGTATAATAATCAAAATTTTAAAAACTTTAATCTAAACCATAATAAAATTTTTAGCTTTATAAATTAAAGCAACTATCTCAAAGGAGATAGTTGCTTTTTTCTTCTACCAATTTGCTATTATTATTCCAAAAGATGCTGCCAGTACTACTACATCAACTATAGCGATTAATGTGTATACTTTGCTTTGTCTATTTTTAGTTATTCGAATACTTCTTGATATATTCATATTAAAAATACCCCCTAGAAAGTATTAATAATATATATTATGATGATTAACAAATTATGACATTGTAATTCAATATTTACTTTAAATATAATAAATAAAAAACTACAGCTATTTAACTGTAGTTTTTTATTTATTATTTACGTTTTATTTTACCTCTTAACATTTTTACTAATAATTTAACTTCGCCTACCCTTAGAACAATTATACTTATTCCATATACTATAGCTCCTAAACCAACAGAAACTCCTAACTTAATAGCATTTTGTATAAATCCATCACTTAAGATTAAATCTAATATATTATATGTAAATCTAGTCACAAATGCCATTAAAAGTGCTGATATTAAAGCTTTTCCAAGAACTGTTATAATTTTTTTACCACCAAATGCACCTATTTTTCTTCTTAAACTAAAAGATAATAGTGAAATTGTAACTAATGACGATATACTAGTTGCAAATGCTAATCCTCCTAATTGCATATTAGTGTATTTAACAAATGCTAAGTTTAATATTATATTTAAACCCATAGCAATAATACCATTTATCATAGGTGTTTTAGTGTCTTTTAGTGAATAAAATATTTTTCCTAATATATCTCTTAACCCAAATCCTAACATACCTATTGAATAGAATATTAATGCCATTGATGTCATCTGAGTAGCTCTAGAATCAAAATTCCCTCTTTCAAACAATAATCTAACAATAGGAGTTGCTAGTATTATAGCTCCTACTGATATAGGTATTATTATTAATATAACTACATTTATAGCTGTTACTATAGACTCTTTAAATTTCTTTTGGTTATTTTCTGTTGATAATCTAGAAAGCATTGGATATATAACAGAAGATATCGAAACTATAAACATACCCATAACAAATTGATTCAATTTAGTAGCATAGTTAAGTGCAGATATGCTTCCTTCTACAAGAGTAGATGCTATAGTTCTATCTACAATAGAGTTAACTTGCGTAACTGCAACCCCTATTAAAACAGGTCCTATTAACCATAACATTTTCTTTAAGTATTTATCTTTTAAGTTAATATATGGTCTATATCTATATCCTTTTTTACGAGCAAAAGGATATTGGAATATAAATTGTAGAGATAAGCCAAATAATGTACCCCAAGGTAATAAATTTGGATTTATCATAACACTTAAAAATATAGATACAATTATAAGCATATTATATGGAACAGACATAAGCCCTGGTATTATAAAGTTTTCTTTAACTTGTAAAAATGCCATCATTATATAACTTATTCCTAAAAATGCCATTCCAAGAATTAATACTCTTGTAAAATATATAGCCTGTTCTAATGTTTTTCCTTCAAATCCTACTGCAAATAGTTTAACTATAGGTACTGTGAAAATAACGCCTATTAACGAAACTATTAAACAAAGTATAATAACTATATTAAGAACATTATTTGTAAATTTAAGTGAAGCTTTTTTTCCTTTTTTTGCATCTATGTCACAATAAAGTGGTATAAATGCAGTTCCTAATGATGTTCCTATCGCTGAGAATATAACTGCTGGTATATTCATAGCAACTAAGAAAGCATCACTAGTTCCAGATGCTCCATATGCCGACGCTAATGCTAGTTCGCGTCCAAACCCTAATATTTTAGCGATTAATGTTGCAGCCATAAGACCTACTGCTGCTTTTGCAACCTTTGACATAAAACTCTCTCCTCTAAAATTGTAAGTATAAGATTAATTGTTTCCATATCTAATCTATTTTATATATTATATATGCATTTTTATACATTTTGCAAATTTGTTTTTCTTATTAAATGTGTTAAAATTCTTTATAAGGTGTTATTTTATACCAAATTTAGACTTAATACGAGGAGGTTTCCCATGAATTTTAAAACTACATTTCATTGTTTAGTGCTACAAATAGATAATTGTAGTGATGATTTATTATTTAATATAGCAACAAAAATAAGTAAACATAATTGCATAGTAAAAACTATTGATGTAGATGAATATAATAGTGAAAAAACAATATCATTTATAAATCAAGATAACAAAGATTTGATACTTTATAAAACTGATGATGTTATAAAGTTATACTTTGATAATACTATGAAAAACATATCTCCTGTTGTGGATATTTACAATGATATAGTAGAGTACATGAATTATAGTGAAGTATTATAAAACAAGAAGGAGGAATTACTTCCTCCTTTTTTATTTGTAATAAAATACCCTATTTAATAAAATTACACTTATTATTTTCTTGCCTCTAAGAACTTAGTTAAATTATTTACTGTAGCCATATCACTTCTTTCTAAATCTGTTGGCTGAAGTGTTATACCAATTCTCTCTTCGATTTCAAGTAATACTTCTATTATTGCTAGTGAATCTAAAAGACCTGCATCAAATAAATTAAGATCTAAATCTTCTCTTATCTCGTCACATCCTAAAACATCTTCAAAAATTTCTATAACTGTTTCTTGCATTTTATGTTCCTCCTTAAATTAAGCAAAATATCCTGAGAATATTAATAGTCCAAAGCATGCAATATGGAATGTTAGTACAATTTGCACACATTCAAACCACTTCTCTTTTTTATGCTTTTTATAAAATTTAGATTTCTTTTGATATATATCAGTTAAAACAAGTGCTGCCCCTTGATATATTCCATAAACAATATAAAACCATGTTAAACCATGCCAAAATCCCATAACTATCATTGTAATCATTTGAGCAACATGAGATGCTGTAGCTCTTTTTTTAAATCTTTTCTTTCTTATAGACGCTATAACATATCTTGAGAAAATATAGTCTCCAAACCATCTTGAAAGACTTATATGCCATCTTGTCCAAAATTCTTTCATATCCTTACTTATAAAAGGCTTATTAAAGTTGTCTGGAGCTTTTACTCCAAATATATAACTTGTCCCTACTGCAAATAAACTATATCCACCAAAGTCAAAGAATAAATATAAACTATAAGCATACATATAACTTAAAGCATTTACAAAATTTATTTCAGATGGTATTTTTGACATCCAATATGTGTTAACTAAAAATGCAACTACATATTTATATCCAATACCCATAACTATTTTTTTTACTCCTGGAATTAAATAGTCATTTATATATTCCTCTTTTGGTATTTTTGTTTCTAAGTCTTTTTCAAATCTTCTTGATCTATCAATAGGCCCTGAACTTAATGTTGGGAAAAATAATACGAAGTAAAGCATTGTAGATATTTTAACTTCTTTTATTGCTCCATCATAAATTTCAATAACCATTTGTATTGTTCTAAAATTTAAATATGATATTCCTATAAACCCAATAACCCCAAATGATGTGTATGGTGAAATTTTATTAATTATTATTGGAGACATTGATGCTAATAGAAATAGCCTATATACAAATTTATTATCAGTTTTTTTCCTTACATATTCATACCCTTTAACTACTATAACTTCAATTATTATAAAACATAATAAAAATGATAAATGCACATTTATTCCAACTATTAAAAATATCATAAATGCACTTGCTATCATACCATAATATTTTATGTTTTTACCACTTAACCCTAAAATTATTGCAGGTATTGCTGTTAATAGTAATATATAAAGATAAAAATAATCTCCATATTGTGAAAAAGTCATTAATTTTCCTCCATAAGTTTCTTTCTATCTATTTTTCCATTAATATTTGTTGGAAACTCATCTATAATTTTTATATTTCTTGGAATCATATATGAAGGTATATACTTTCCTAATTCCTTCTTAATTATCATACCATTTTTAATATTGCCTAATTCATTATCTTCTTTTAATTCTACAATACCTTTTAAATAAGCAATTTTTTCATTCTTATAAACAGGAAGAACTATAGCATTTTTTACATTATCAACTTTTCTTAAGTTATTTTCTATATCTTCTATTTCAATTCTAAATCCATTTAATTTTATTTGGAAGTCTTTTCTTCCACAATAATATATATTTCCTCCTAACATATAACCCATATCTCCAGTTTTATAAGCTCTATGTTTAACTCCATTTATTTCGTCATAATAAAAGACTTCATCAGTTTTTTCTTTATTATTAAAGTATCCCTTAGATACTGAAGGTCCTATTATTACAATTTCCCCTTTTTCATTTTCTTTAAGTTCATTTCCATCTTCATCTATAATTTTAATTTTACAATTTTCCATAGGATATCCAACTGGAAGACTCTTCTCATCATCAATTAATTCTTGTGTCATATCATTTACACTAACTCCGACAGTTGCCTCAGTTGGGCCATATCCATTTATAACCCTTGTATTTGGGAATCTTTCTAAAAGTTCTTTAGTTAAACTCTTTGGTAAAGCTTCACCTATAAATATCATAGATTCTAATTTTGGTAACATTTCATGATTAAAACTATTTTCTGTTACACATACACCTGCAAATGACGGTGTTGAAACCCAAATTGACATATTTGATTTTTCAAATTGATTAAATAACTCTTTATAATCTGCTAATACTCTCTTTGATAAAGAAAATAATGTAGCCCCATGAACTAATCCTGGGTATATTGATGTTACTGAAAGGTCAAACGAATATGCAGCTTGATTCATAATCACCTTCTCACTTCCATCAATTTTTAAGTAAGGACTAATCCAATCAACAAAGCTATCTAAGTTGTTTGAACTTATTTGAACTCCTTTAGGTTTTCCAGTGCTTCCTGATGTAAATAATATATAAGCATTTTCATCTTCTTTTACCCAATTACTTTGATCTATTGTTTTTCCTTCGTACTCTTTTATTATACATTTAAGTTTATCTTCATCAATTACATTTAAATCTCCAAAGTTACTTTCTTCACTAAAGTTAAACACTACTTTAGGCTTAACTTCTTTTGTTACTTCAAAAACTCTATCTAAAGGAAAACTTACATCAAGAGGAACATACGCTCTTCCTGACTTTAAAGCCCCTATCATACAAGCCATTATAAGATTTTCTTTATTTCCATATATAACTATTGGTGTATTTTCTTCTTTATAAATATCTTTTAAGTATAAAGCTATTGCTTCTGAATACTTATCTAAATCTTTGTAAGAAAGAGTTTCTTCATTACATTTTAATGCTATTCTATCTGTGCTTGCATACTTTTTTATACCTTCAATAATTTTCATTACTTAATCCTCCTTATTAAAATTCATTGTATATAAATGGTAATTCCTTAAATGGAGTAAATGTCAGTACTAATATAGCCGCAATTATAATTACGGTAAAACAGATACTCATCATTAAATATTTATTGCTGATTAAATTTTTCAAATAATTTTTCACAAACATCTACCCATCCCTTCGTACCAAGATGCATTACATCTCTTAAATAGTATTTCTCTGTTTCCTTTTCTCTTAGGTCTATTACATCAAAACCTTCTTTTTGTGCAATTTTTTCTGCCTTATCGTAAAATTCATGTCTTTCTTGAGTAGATATTCCTGTTACATTATAGAATTTGTCCATAGCAGGTATCATTACTATTACAGGTTTAATACCTAAATTTTTGCATACATCTAGTGTAAGTTTATAATCAAAGAATTCTTTTGATTTTAACAAATTAACGTCTTTATATTTTCCTCTTACTTTATCTAAGTTATGTCCAAAATTCTTTTTGTAATAGATTTTATCTATACATAAATCATTTTTACCTACTCTTTTTTTAGCATCTTCTATAGCTTTTTCTGTTTCTTTATTCCAATCAATAGGTTTCCCTGGTTTTACTTCTTTTTTATTTTTTAAAGTAATTAATTTCTCATATAGCAATCCTTTCTCCTTAAGAGTTACAAAGAATTTTCTTCCCTCAAAATAAGGAGCTAATAAAAACTTTTCAGTTTTAGAAATTAATGAGTTAGAATCGTATAACTTTGCATATACAGCTTCTGGTTTATACTCCCCTGATCCAACTAACAATTTACTTGCTCTTTTTGCAAACTTTAATTTATTTGCTTTTGATATATCAGGATTATTTAAAAATGCATAAAATTGAGTTGGAGAAAATCTAGCTTGATAATGATGTGGTGTAACTCCTTCTCTATCCATAAACCATTGCATTGAGATTAGTAAAACAACTTTTTTATCCTTTATATTAGGATTTACACTTCCTATGATAGTTGCATCTTGTAAACTTTGAGTATATGCTCTACCAATAGTAAATACTCCATTTTTACTTCTATTAGTATTAAAGTAATATGTTGGATGTTGTTTTGTTGAATGTCCTAATTCTGATGATCCTAACATCATAATATCATGTTTTTTTAAGAAATAATTATTTGCAATAATTCCTTTGTCTTTTATATTGCTTAAAGAATCATTCATAATAGGAACTAAATCCTTATCTTTTAGTAATTCATCGATTTTATTATCGAGGAATTTATTTAATCCAAATAAAAATATACCTCCTATTAATAGTGGTATAATGAAATAAGTTAATTTTTTCATATTTATACTCCTCTAAAGTAATAATCTATAAATATATTATTACTTTAGAGCAATATATTCAATTACAATTTTGTAATTTTATGTCCTTATTTGTATTTTTTATTAATTTTATTTAAATTTTTGTACTAAAATACAGTATTTAGCCATTTTACATGCCCATAATCTGTAAATCAATTTTTTGTATTTATATTGTATATTCATATTCTTTAAACCTTAAAAAGGCGGTAACAATTTGTTACCACCTATAATTTACTTTATAATTTTTTTATTAAATATACCCTCTAATCCAGCTTTTTTTACTCTATCTTCTATTACCTTTTTATCAGTAGTGTAAAATCCTAATTCTTTCATTCTGTTAAAGTAAACACTACCAGCAAAAGTAAACTTTAATCTATCTGCACCTTCTTTACCTAATTCTTTATTAGCACAAGCAATAAAATCGCCTATAGCTATGCTCGTAGGAAGTTGTAACAAATACATACCTATTGAATTTCTAGCTGCATTATGCCCTGCTAAAGAACCTGTGCATATAGCTTCTGTATGACCTACAAAGAATCCACTCTTTTCTCCTCCTACAAATAAATTATCAACTCCTGTAACTCTCATATAATTATCCCTTGGAGCAACAGATAAATATCTTATAGAGTTTCCTTTTCCTCCTGAGTATGGATCTACTATTATAGCACCTTCAAATCCTGGAATTTTTCTTAATTTTTCAAGTGGATAAAATGGAGCCATAAGTTTTGCATGACCTGTATCTATTAAAACTAAATTTTTAGCAAACTCAGGAAGAGAGTACTGCTGACAAACCTTAATATCAAGCTTTTCAGTATTTATAAGTTCTTCAGGTAAAGGTACTACTGCACACCCTTTTTCATTTAAATCCTTTTGTATATCTTCACCTAAACTTTCTTTTAAAAGTTTCATAGACCCACTAAATGCCCCAAGTTCTCCAGTATTTCTTCTTCCAACCATATCCTCAACACCACATTTAGCAGTTATACTAACCCTACCACCAAAAGATGGACATCTTAGCACACACATAGCACAACCATTTCCATACTTGGTGCAATTACCCATAGGTCCTGATGAACCAGTTGTCTCCACAAATGAATCTCCACTTATAATTTCACCATCTTCTAGAATAACTGACTCTATTTTTTTACCATTTAACTTAACATCAACCACTCTAGCAAAAAATCTTACATCAATACCCATATTTAATATTTTTTCTCTTACAGGTTTCTCTATTTCTGTAACATTATATATAGTAGAGTGCTTATGTCCCGGGAAATCCATGTCTTTATGTGTAGAATATTTATCTGTTAATTCAAATAATTCACTAGCACCTAGTACTATGGCTTCTTCTGTTGCTGTATATCTACCATTATTCCTCATTATCCCGCCAATATTACCAAGTCCTAACAATAAATCTGTTCTTTCTAACAAAACAACATCAGCACCTGCTTTCTTTGCAGATATTGCGGCTGCACAACCAGCCCATCCTCCACCTATAACCACTACTTTTGCCAATTTGTATTCCCCCCTTAACAATATAAACATTATATTATTTTAAACTTTTCAAGTAATCTCTTCCATTTATCTGAGCCTTACAAGATTTTATTCTTTTTCCATCAACTACAACTGTACAACCCCCACATATACCTTCTCCACAAACAATTAAATTATTATTTGCTATAGCAAATCTAATATTTTCATCAACGCTATCAACTAATTTCATTATATCTTTATTAAATGAATTAAACCCTCCACTATATACTAACTTAACATTATTTCTTCTTATGAAATCTTTTATTAGCTCTTCATCTTCTTTTGTATTTATAAAGTGAATATTAACGTTTAAATCTTTAATTTTTTCTATAACTTCATCTACTATAGTTCTTCTTGTATCTATAAATACTTCTACGTAATTATTATTTTTCAAAATATATTTTATTATTTTAGGAGCATTAACTTGAGATAATCCACTTAATATTACAGCTACATTACTATTTGTAGTTAGCTTAAATTCCTTAAGTCCAAGTACCCCATTTAAATAAGGTCCTCTAACCCAAACTTCATTAGAACTTAATAAACTTTTAGTTTTGTGTCCTACTTCCTTTATAACTACTTTTAAAAGTTCATTTTCAATATCTACATCCATAACAGATATAGGTACATTGTACTTTGAGTCAATTTCATTTTTACCTCTTAGAAGTATATATGACCCTGGATTTAATAATTCTTCTAATAACTTTTTAGGAGTTTTTATTTCTAATAAATATATGTCTTTTAAAATTTCTTTCTTTACCTTAACACCACATAGTGTATCAATCTTTTGATTACAAGCTACATTTTTATTGTGCTCTAATTCATTGTATATACATACCCCTTGCCATATACAATCACACGTTTTACTGCCTTGAATTAAACTACACTGAATACAATCCCCTGAATACGCTAAATGACATGGACAATACTTACTACCACAATCTGCACATGGTTGTATACATATTCTTTTCAAAGAATCACTTCCCTTAGATCAATTTTAAATGTCTATTTTTTAATTTATATAATACTAATTTATTAACTAATTAATATTTTGTTACAATTAAATATTTATATAAATTTAGAAATTTTATTATCATCTATCTATGTACTGAATATAATGTATAAACGGGCATGACTATATGTTTATCTTTATTTTACATAACCAATAGTTAGGGGGGAACGGCTTGAATCCTAGTTTTATATTTTCTACTCAACACTTAATAATTCTAATATTTGTTGCTATATTTCTATTTTTATTACCTAAATTAACTAAAAACCTACTTCCATATAGCTATTTAATAGAAAAAATAATTTGTATATCATTTATATTTGAAATTATACTAGAACAAATTTGTTTAATATCTTTAAGAAGTTATAATGTTTTATACTCATTACCAATAGGGATAACTAGAATTACAACATATATATGTATTGCGATTTTACTTTTAAAAAAATACCATTTATTTAATATCTTTTTTTCTTGGAGCATAGTTTGTTCTATAGGAGATTTGATTTTCTTTAAGGATATTCCAGTTGATTTTCCTCATATACTATACTTTTTTTATATAACATCTAGATTATTACTTTTATATTCATTGGTTTATTTAGTAGGTATTAGAAAATTCAAAATAAATTCAAATTGTATAATAGATAATATTAAAGC
>ERZ1463036.321-NODE-321-length-10584-cov-12.878526_pt1 | contig 10584 bp, 8 predicted proteins | sample MGYA00564485_ERZ1463036 | MGnify/ENA primary metagenome ERZ1463036 (study PRJEB39244, sample SAMEA3635127) | Helicobacter pylori | study: EMG produced TPA metagenomics assembly of PRJEB11511 data set (Assembly of a 5300-year-old Helicobacter pylori... | reverse complement strand
TACACACCTAGGACACTCTTTCCCTACACGACGCTCTTCCGATCTAATATTTATTAAAGCTCCCTTTTTTAATCTTTTCATAAAATATATCTCCTTAAAAATCTTATATAATATTAATACAACTAATAATATAATTTATCCTTTATACAATATAATCTTCATGAAAAAAAGGCTTAAAAGCCTTTTATTTTTCTATTTCATCTATTTTTAATATATTTGCACCTAATCCTGTTAGGATATCTTCTATATTTTCATAACCTCTCTCAATATGATATATATTAGTTATTTCTGTTTCCTGTGGAATAGTTAATGCCGCTAATACTAAAGCTGCCCCTCCTCTTAGATCTGGAGATTTAACTTTTGCACTTCTTAACTTTTCTACACCCTTTATCATACATATATTTTCTGTTATATATTTTATATTAGCTCCTAACCTAGTTAATTCAGCACAATGCATAAACCTATTTTCAAAAATAGTCTCATGAAATACACTTATCCCATCCGAAAGGGTCATAAATGTCATAAGTTGAGCTTGCATATCTGTTGGAAATCCTGGATGAGGTGAAGTCCTAACTAAGTCTATTGATTTTATTTTACTTGGTGGTTTAAGTAATAACCCACCATTTTTATACTCTATTTCGCACCCTGCACTTCTTAGCTTATCACTTATAGGCTCCATATGTGATATTACTACATTATCTACTTCAAGTTTACCATTAGTTAATGCCGATGCTATCATATATGTTCCTATTGCTATCCTATCTGGTATGACATCATGTTCTACTCTGCGAAGTTTTTTTACACCTTCAATTTCTATATAATTAGTTCCAGCTCCCTTTACCTTGGCACCCATTTTATTTAAAAAATTTTGTAAATCTTCTATTTCAGGTTCTCTAGCTGCATTATATATTTTTGTTATTCCTGTTGCTTTAACTGCAGCTAGAATTGCATTTTCGGTAGCTCCAACACTTGGAAACTCAAAGTTTATTATATTTCCCTCTAAACTATCCTTATAACACTTTATAAAACCTTCGTCCTCTTCTATCCTTATACCTAATTTTTTTAAAGCCTTAAGGTGTAAATCTATTGGTCTTGAGCCAATTGCACATCCTCCTGGGTAACTTATTTTAGTATAATCAAATCTACCAATCATTGCTCCCATTATAATTATGGAAGATCTCATTTTTCTAACGTAGCACTCCTCTATCTCCACTTGATCAGCAAATGAGCTATCTACAATAAGTGTACCATCGCTATAACTTACCTTACATCCAATACTTTCTAATATTTTTATCATAAAATGCACATCTGATATATCAGGTACATTATGGATAATACTCACACTTTCATTAAGTATGGTGGCTGCCATTATTGGTAATATAGCATTTTTAGCTCCTCTTATACTAAGCTTTCCTTCTATTTTGTTGCCACCTTTAATTATATACTTAGACAAAATTATCCCCCCTAGTGCTGTATGTTAAATCATAAGGTCTATAATTTAAATATTATGTACTAGAGGGGATATATGTTACTTTTTCTTTATTCCAATTACTTTTGGTTGTTCTTGTTCTGTATCTTTATTACAAGCATTTTGTACTTCTTCTGCTTGATTATTTGTTTTTATCTTTTTATTTTCTTTTTTAGATGGTGATTTTTGCTTGTTATTAGCATTATAAATTTTTAGTATTTCATCATATATTATTTCAATAGCCTCAGGCTTTCCTATTTCTTTACTTGCATTTGCCATATCTATTAATTTTTCTTTATCTCCTAAAAGCCTAAACACTGTTTCATTTAATTTTTCAGGAGTTAAGTCTTTTTCAAGTATTGCTATTCCAGCACCTTGATTTTCTATACTTTTAGCATTATACTCTTGATGATTTTCAGCTGTATATGCTTTTGGTATAATTATTGATGGTTTTCCAAGTGCTGTTATTTCAGCTAAAGATATAGCCCCTGCGCTTCCTATAACTAAATCACTTGCTGCTAATGCATTAGCCATATCTTCTAAATATGGTACTACTTTTTGGTATGGCTTTAAATTTAAGTGACTTATAGTTTGAGAGAATTCTTCATAGTAATACTTTCCTGTAGCAAATATAAATGCTACGTCTTCTTTTACCATATTATCTATGACTAATCTCATTGCATTGTTTATATCTTCACTTCCTCCACTACCTCCGTAGCAAAGTACCATTTTCTTATCTTCAGTTATCCCTAAATTTCTTCTTGCTATATTTTTTCTAGCATTTAGTATTTCTTTTCTTACTGGATTTCCTGTAAGTGTTAATTTTTCTCTACTATCTTCAGGGAATCTTTGATGAGAATCTTCAAAGCTTGTTAATACTTTTGTAACCATCTTAGAAAGTATTTTATTAGTGACACCTGGGAAAGAGTTTTGTTCATGTACTACTGTTGGAACTTTGTTTATAGCTGAGTTAAATAAAACTGGACCACTTACATATCCACCAGTTCCTATTACAACATCTGGCTTAAATTTTTTAACAACTCTTCTTGATTGCTCTAATCCTTTAAATAACTTAAATACTCTTTTTATATTATCCAAATCTATTTTTCTTTTAAATCCTTGTACTGTTACTGTTTCTAATCTATATCCATATTTAGGTACTATTTCTGATTCTATACCCTTTTGAGTTCCTACAAAAAGTATTTCTGCTTCTGGATGCTCCTCTTTTATTTTATTTGCTATGGCTATGGCTGGATAAACGTGTCCCCCAGTTCCACCGCCTGATAATAAAACTCTCATTTTATCCTCTCCTGTTAATTAATTTTGACATGTTTTGAGATATTTAGGACTATTCCTATAGCACTCATAAATATTACAAGGGAAGTTCCCCCATAACTTATAAATGGTAATGCAACTCCTGTAACTGGCATTGATGATGTTGCTACAGCAATATTTAAAGCTGCCTGTATTCCTATTTGTGCACCAATTCCTATAACTACCATACAAGCAAATATATTGTCGCATTTTAATGCTATTCTTACGCATCTATACACTAGTATAACAAATAACATTATAACTACTGCACAACCTATAAGACCTAGCTCTTCTCCTATTATAGCAAATATAAAGTCATTTTGGGGCTCTGGTATGTAAAACCACTTTTGCTGGCTCTTTCCTAGTCCCATGCCAAATAGTCCTCCAGAGCCTAATGCATAAAGCCCTTGAATGACTTGATACCCATTACCTAATGGGTCTTGGAAAGGGTCTAGAAATGATAATATACGCTTTAATCTATACTCTGAAGTTAATCCAAGTGCTAAGAATAATGCAATACCACTACCAAACATAAATCCAACTATTTTCATACTCATCCCTGCAACAAATATCATAACAAATGTTACTAATATTATAGTTCCTGCTGTTGACATGTTTGGTTGACCCATTATAAGTGTAAAAAATAAAAGTGGTACTAACATTAGTGGCATAAGCCCTTTTCTAAAAGACTTTATATTTTCATATTTTTTCTCTATTAATTTGGCTGTAATTATTATAGTTGCAAATTTAGCTATTTCAGCAGGTTGTATTGTAAATGCACCTACCCCTAACCATCTTCTAGCTCCGTTTGCTTTTATTCCAAGTGGAGTAAGTACTAATATAAGTAGTATTATAGATACTATACCTATAGGCTTTGTATTCTTTTTCCAGACCTTATAATCTACATTTGAAATAGTAATCATACAAATAAATCCTAGTATTGCATAAATTACATTTCTCTTTAGAAAATAATAAGCATCATGATGCTTAAAGGAGGATTGAACAAAGCTCGCACTAAACACCATGATGATTCCTATAAATACTAAAGTCATTGTAGTGTAAAATATAACACTATCAAACTCTGTTTTAACATTTTTTTCAATTTGTTTTTTTAAAGCTTCCTTAGTCATTAAAGACTTACCTCCATTCCCAAGACTAAGAGGTTACTTTAATTTGTTTACATTATCCTTGAAGTCATTACCCCTTACTTCATAACTCTTATACATATCCCAGCTTGCACAAGCAGGAGAAAGAAGTACTACATCATTTTCTTTTGCGATTTTATAAGATGTATTAACTGCTTCTTCCATATCTTTTACTAGATATATTTCTTTAAATCCTTTTTTAATTGCACATTCTTTTATTAAATTTGCTGTTTCCCCTAAAAGAACTAATGCTTTTACATTTTCTTTAGCTACTTCTAAAAATTCATCAAAAGTACTTTTCTTATCCATACCACCTGCTATTAATATTATAGGATCCTTGTAAGACTGTACTGCCTTTATAGATGAATCTGGATTAGTAGCTTTAGAGTCATTTACAAATGTTACTCCATTTAGCGTTTTAACATATTCTTGTCTATGTTCTACTGCTTTAAATGTTTTTAGTACTTTTCTTATAACTTCTATATCAACTTTTAGAACATATGCAATCATTGCTGCTGCCATACAGTTTTCTAGGTTATGATTTCCTGGTAAACTTAGCTCATCTTTGTTTAAAAGTACTATTTCTTTATCTAACCTTATAACTATATTGTTATTCTTATCTAAGAATATTCCTTCTTTTAGTTCTGTAGTTCTTGAGAAGAATATTTTCTTAGCTTTAACTTTATCTTCTAATGCTCTTACATTCTCATCATCGTAATTTAGTATAGCAAAGTCTTCTTCATCTTGGTTCATAAATATTCTAGATTTTGCTTGTATATAGTTTTCCATCGTATGGTGTCTATTTAAATGATCTTCTGTAAAGTTTAATATAGCACTAACACGTGGTTTAAAAGTGTCTATACTTTCTAATTGGAAACTACTTAGCTCTGTTACTAATACAGAATCCTTAGTAGTAACCTCCACTGTATCTATAACAGGATTACCTATATTTCCAACGATATATGTATCATTGCTATTAGCTTTAAATATTTCTCCTACTAAACTTGTTGTAGTAGTTTTTCCATTTGTTCCTGTTATACCTATAAATACTGGATTATTAGTAGATAGTCTATAAGCTAATTCTACTTCTCCAATTAGTTCTATATTTTTCTCTTTTATCTTTAGTATAAATGGTAAATCTAGAGGAACTCCAGGAGATACCACTACTAATTCTATATCATCTATATTTTCTGGATGATATCCTAAGATATATTCTATATTGTCTAAGTCTTTTAATTCATTTAATATATCTTCTAGTTTTTCTTTTTCTTTTATATCATTTACTATTATATTAGCACCTAATTTATTTAAATGCTTTATTGTTGATATACCAGTTTTTGCAAGCCCTACTAATAGAACTTTTTTTCCATTAAGGTTCATTTTATTACCCCCACAATTAGAATATTGCTATTATTCCTATCCATGCTAAAACTACAGTAACTATCCAGAATGTAAATACCACTCTAGTTTCAGGCCATCCACATTGCTCGAAGTGGTGATGTATAGGAGCCATTTTGAATATTCTTTTTCCTCTTAGTTTGAAAGATCCTACTTGAAGTATTACTGATAATGCTTCTGCAAAGTATACTCCTCCAACTAATGGTATTAATAATATTGAATTAGTTAACACTGCAAATGCCGCAACTGCTCCACCTAATGCCATAGAACCAGTATCACCCATAAATATTCTAGCTGGGTATGAGTTAAATCCTAAAAATCCTAAACATGCTCCTACTGTAGCTGCTGCTAATACTGCAACATCAGGATTTGCAACTGTAGTGTATGATGCAAGTAACATAAAGAATATTGAAACTATTAAAGTTATTCCTGATGCTAATCCATCTAATCCATCAGTTAAGTTTACTGCATTTACTATACCTATTATTATAAATGTCATTATAGGTACGTATAATGGTCCTAAGTTTATATATGCATCTGTAAATGGTATTATAAGCTGCGCTGCACTTGGCGATGCACTATATTGATAATATGATATATATATAGCAAGTGCAAATTGAAGCACTATTTTTTGCCAAGGCTTTAAACCTAAAGATCTTCTTTTCTTTATTATTATAAAGTCATCTAAAAATCCTACCATACCAAATCCTATTATTGATATAAGACCTATTATTAAATCATTTCCAATTTGACTTCTAGTAAGCCCTGTTATTAGTATTGCTACCATCATTAATATTCCACCCATAGTAGGTGTTCCATTTTTTGCTAAATGTGTTTGAGGACCATCATCTCTAACCGTCTGCCCAAACTTAAATTTTGTTAACATTGGTATAAAAATTGGTCCTAATATTATTACTATTAGAAATGAAATCAATGATGTATACGTAAGTTCTGTTATTCCTAACATAATATATCTCCTCTCCCTTGCTGGCTATTTCTTTTGTTAATTACTTATTAAGATGTTCTACTATTTCTTCTAATTTCATACCTCTAGATGCTTTAACTAAAACTACATCTTCTTTATTTACTAAACTATCTATTTTACTTATAGCTTCTTCTTTAGTTTCAAAATGATATGCATTTTGGCTATTAAATCCTAATTTTACTGCCTCATCTTTTATAAACTTTGAATCATTACCTATAGTTATTAATAAGTCAGTATTTTTAACTGCTTCTTCTCCTACTAATCTATGTCCATACTCTGCATGTTCACCCATTTCAAACATGTCTCCAAGTATAGCTACTCTTCTTTGATTATATCTTCCTAATATTTTTAGAGCTGCTTTCATAGAATCTGGACTAGCATTATATGCATCATTTATGATTGTTAGGTTTTCATTTTTTATTATGTCTAATCTCATTTTTGTAGCTTTGAAGTTTTTTAATCCTTCTTTTATCTTGTCTAGTGAAATATTTAAACTCATTCCAACTAAAACTGCTGCCATTGCATTGTATATATTGTGTTCTCCTACTGTAGGTATAAATATTTCTTCTTTAGAACCATTTATTATACATGTAAATGTTATACTATCTTCATTCATTTCATAGCTCTCACAATATATATCATTGTCTTTTGTAAATCCAAAAGTTTTTAGATTATAGCTAAGTTCTTTGTTTTTTAAGGTTGATAAAAACTTATCATCTCCATTAACTATTAATGTGCATGAAGAATCAAAATTTGTGGCTATTTCAAGTTTAGCTTTTAATATACCTTCTTGAGATCCTAAATTTTCTATATGAGATAACCCTATATTAGATATTACTCCTATTTTTGGATTAACTATATTAGCTAGGTATTCTATTTCATTAAAACCTGACATCCCCATCTCTATAACTGCACATTCATGACTATCATCTAATTTAAATAATGTTAATGGAACTCCTAATTGATTGTTTAAATTACCTTCGTTTTTTAAAGTATTAAACTTTGATGATACTGCTGAGTATACCATGTCCCTTGTAGTTGTTTTACCAACACTACCTGTTATTCCTATATATGGTATATCAAATTGCTCTTTATAATATTTTGCTATATCACCAACAGCTACCTCAGTATCTTTGACTTCTATTAAATTTATGTCCGAACTATCTAATTTTATGCTACTACTTTCATTTTTTATAAAAGTTTTGCATCCATTTTCATATGCTGAGCACATAAACTTATGTCCATCTAAGTTTTCACCTACTATAGCAACAAATGCATTTTTACCATTTGCATTTCTACTGTCTATAACTATATCTTCAATACAGAAATTTTCATCGCCTAGTATTAATTTCCCTTTCGTTGCAATAACTATATCAGCTACTGTTAGACTTTTCATCTTTCAACCTCCTTTAAGTTATTAAATTTAACTTAATTTTCTGAATAAAGGGCAATGTATGTGTTATACATTGCCCCCCTTCTACTCTTAACTTTATAATTATATAATATATTATTGTTTTTTTGAAGGTATTTCTAACAGATGTTAATAATCTTTTGCTTTTCAATTACAAATTTTTACATTTTACTCCAGAAGTATTATAGTTCTTTTATATCTATTAATTATTTAAAATAAAGTGCTATACTAGATTCTTCATCTACCTTTATACCAGGTTTTGGAAACATATCAATAACCTTAGTCCCTTTAGGAATTTCTATATCTGTGTCTAAGTTAGGTATTAAGTTAACATCTTCTAATGCCTTAACAGCATCTTCTATAGCTAAGTCCCTTACGTCTGGAACTGTAACTTTATTTTTTTCAAATTCTTCTTTTTCTTCTTCACTATATTTTGGCTCTACTCCTAAATAAGGTAGTGCATCATTCATTATTTCTTTTACTATAGGTCCTGCTGTTGTACTACCAAAAGCACTTACCCCTGTTGGTTCATCAACTATTGCAAGTACTACTATTTGTGGATTATCAGTTGGAGCTATACCTATAAATGAACATATATATTTTCCTTGTGCATACCTTCCATCTATAACTTTTTGAGCAGTCCCTGTTTTTCCACCTATTCTATACCCTGGTATATATGCAGCTTTACCTGATCCTTGGCTTACAACAGATTCTACTATGTCCATCATCTTCTTTGATGTTTCTTCTGATATTACTTGTTTAACCTTCGTAGGTTTTATTTCCTCAATTACATTCCCTTGATTATCTGTATAAGCTTTTACAAATCTAGGCTCCATTCTATTACCATCATTAGCTATAGATGATATTGCAGTTATTAGTTGTATTGGAGTTACAGATATAGATTGGCCAAAAGATATAGTAGCTAACTCTACTGGGCCAACATTTTTTTCATTATATAGTATACCTTTTGCTTCTCCTGGAAGATCTATATTTGTTTTATCCATAAATCCAAATCCTTCTATGTAATCATATAACTTTGATACTCCTAATCTATTACCAACTTCTATAAATACAGGGTTGCAAGAATTTTGCACTCCTTCTTTAAAACTTTGCTCTCCATGAGGTCTATAATGTCTCCAACATTTTATTCTTTGACCTTTGATAGTTACTCCACCTGTACATGTGAACTTATCATTTTCTTTTATTACATTTTCTTCTAATCCTGATGATGATGTTATAAGTTTAAATGTTGAACCTGGTTCATATGTATCACTTATAGCTGGATTTCTCCACATTTTATAATATCCTTGTATCTTATCTTTTTCACTGTATTTATCTAATTCTTCTTGATAGTATGGATATATTGGAGTTCTTGGGTCATTTGGGTCATAATCTGGCTTAGATGCTAGAGATAATATATCTCCTGTTTTAGGATCCATTGCTACAACTGTTACCCTTTTAGCATTATTAATTTCATATGCTTTTTGAACAGCTTTTTCAGTATAATGTTGTATTACTTCATCTATTGTAAGTACTAACCCCTTACCTTGAACAGGTTCATAGTATTGCTCCATTCCTCTTGGTATTTCTCTTCCTGATGCATCAGTACTTACTATTAATTTTCCTGCCTGGCCTTTTAAATACTTATCATATTGCATCTCAATACCTGCTATTCCTTGAGAATCACTTGATGTATGTCCTAATACATAAGAAGCAAAGTTTCCATATGGATAGTATCTTTGATTGTCTTCTGCTACCCATATGCCAGGTATTTTAGCCTCTCTTATTTTTGTTGCTTTTTCATCATCTATCCATCTTTCTATTTTAACTAATGCCATATTTTTTTTATTTACTTTCTTATATATGTCTTCATACTCTTTGTCTAAAATTTCAGCTACTTGTGTTGCTGCACTTTTTTTGTCTTTGACTTCCACAGGCTTACACCATACAGTGTATTTTGTAACACTTACGGCTAGCTCTTTCATGTTTCTATCATATATAGTTCCTCTTTTAGGCTCTATAGGAATCTCTCTAGTTTGTTGTTCAATTGCCTTAGTACTTAACCACTCCCCTTTTACGAGTTGAAGATATCCTGTTCTAAATGTTAGTCCCAAAAAAAGAATACATGCTAACATAAGAACAAGCACTAACCTCTTTTTGCTTATTCTCTTTACTTTTTTACTCAATTGTTTCCCTCCCTTACTACTTAATCTGTATGTATCTTATTTGATTCTTTGTAGGATAATCCATATTAAGTTCTTCTCTAGCTCTTTTTTCTATTTCCTGTATTGATGTTTTAGTATCTGCATTAGCTTTTGCGTCCTCTAGCCTTATTTCTTCTTTTCTCAATTCTTTTTTAAGATTACCTATGCTATATTTAAGTTCTCCTATTACTGAATAGCCACATATATTTATTATTAATATCATAAAAACTCCTACTGATAATGAAAGAATAAAAATCATTTTTTTTATTTTTTTTACTCTTATAATTTTATGTTTATTCTTTTTTCTCTTTTTATATTCGTTTATATCCTTGATTTTATTATTTTTTTCCATTAATCCACCTTCACTTTATCTTCTGATTTATTTTATATAAAATTCTTTCTAAGTTTAAATTTGTAAATTATTTATATATTTCAAGTTTATGCACTACCTTCCTTTAAACTTTCATCGTAAAATAAATACAATAACAAACAAAAAAACTAGGAAATGATTATATATAACAAAATAATTTTTTCTTATTACATTAATTTACATAATCTATTTAATAAAATTTTGTCTTTATGAAAATAAAAAAGAGTGTGTTATGTAAAGTGGACCCTTTGTCAAGGACACTAGAAAAAGAGAGTTATTAAAAAGCTGA
>ERZ1463036.320-NODE-320-length-10621-cov-26.825289_pt1 | contig 10621 bp, 11 predicted proteins | sample MGYA00564485_ERZ1463036 | MGnify/ENA primary metagenome ERZ1463036 (study PRJEB39244, sample SAMEA3635127) | Helicobacter pylori | study: EMG produced TPA metagenomics assembly of PRJEB11511 data set (Assembly of a 5300-year-old Helicobacter pylori... | reverse complement strand
AAAATATTAATAATGATAAAAATAATGATAAAGATAAGAAGGTAGAAAAGAAAGAAGATAAGAAACCAAAGGTAATAAAAAAGGTTAGATTTACTATTTCAACAGAAGGAGTAAAAACATATGAAGAAAAGTAAAGGGGAATATAAGTTTATAAAACATTTAAAAGAATTAAGTAGAAAAGAAAAGTTACTTTTATTTATAAGCATATTAATATTTAGTTTTTTAATAATTGAAGAATTAGTAATAAAACCTTTAGATAACAAAAATAAAAATTTAGAAGCTGAAGTATTAAATCTTAATAATCAAAAATCAGATGCTCTTTATGGAATAACTAAACAAGATAAACTTAGAATTAAGTTAAATGATGTTACATATAATTACAATAAAATTTTAAAAAAACTTCCTAAAACAGAGAAACAAGCAGATATTCTTAAAGATTTAACAATTATAGCTGGAGTAACAGATATAAAGATTATTAATATAAATTTTGAAAAAAAATATACAGTATTAAATGATAAAGAGAATTCAAATGATAAATCAAATAGTGAAAAAGAATTTAATTTAATAAATGATGATAATTCAAACAATGAAATAAAGTTAAATAAAGATGATGTAATAGTACATAGTGCAACATTAACTGTAAATGGAAGTTTTGAAAATATAATAAGTTTTATTAATAAGATTGAAACAAATAAAAGAAAAATAAATATAGATAGCTTACAAATTAATAAGTTAGATTCAAATAAAAAAGAAAATAACATACTTCAAGGGACTATTCAAATAGAATATTATAATTTAAATTATAAGGAGAATGAGAAGTATGATTTTAATAAAGGAACATACGGTAAAAAAAATTATTTCAATTAAAAAAAGAGGAATAAGCCTTGTTGAAGTTGTAGCAGCACTTTCAATATTCATAATTCTTTTTATTGCAGTGAGTGGACTTATAATGAGTGCAATTAAAAGTGAAAATTCAACTAATAATTCAATAAAAGCAACAACTGTAATACAAGGTGTAAGAGATGTTTTATATAATGAAAATAACAATTTTTTTAAAGATTATTTATTAAATAAAGAGGTCAAATTTGAAATAAATGATATTTACTCTATTCAATGTATGTTAACAGGTGATATTCAGGATGGAATTATAAAGCCAGTTAATAATACGTATACTTCTATAAATAGTGAAGATGATCCTATTAAATATATAGTTTATATTGATACAACTTCATCAGAAGAAAATAAAGGGTTATACTTTATAACAATATCAGTAATTGCACTTAATAAGTATCAATATTATTATTACGATAGTGGTGAAAAGAAGCCAAATACTGAAGTAATAAATTTAAAAACAAAAGGGGTACAATCTTTAAGTGAACAACTAATAGTAAGACCTATAAATGAAGGAGTAGTTATTAAAAAATAAACTTTAGAAAAGAGGTTCTCTATATGAAGAAAAAAGGATTTACTTTAGTTGAATTAATAGCAGTCATGTCTATAATGTGTGTGATTTTAATTGCTATTTTTGGAATTTATATAACTGGAATAAAGAGAGCTGAAACTACAAAAATAAATGCTGATATTGAAAATGAATATAGAAACTTTTATCAGGTTATAAAGAATTCTATAAAAGAAGATAGAGATTATATAAAATTATTTTATGATGATAATACATCAAGAGGATGGATTTTATCAGATTTAGATAAACAAAATAATAATTTCAATAATGAATTTAAAAATAGTAGGTATGAGTTAAAAGAGGCATATTTAGTTATTAAGAATAAAAAGAGTAATATTGATAATATATTAATTTCTTTTGAAAAAGAAGGAGTAAGGACCTTTTATATGATACAAGTAAATTCAAAAGACGTAGAATATAAATTAGATCCTGATAATATTTTAAATGGGTCAGTTAATATTATTGGAAACATAGTATCTTATAGAAAAATATGTGATAATGTAACTAAATTTAATGTAAATGAGAATAAAGGAACGTATTATTTTTATTTACAATATACAAAAAAGGGTATATCAAGAGAGTATAATTTTTCAGTAAATAAATCAAATGAAAGAATAATTGAGATTAATATCAATTAATATAATAAAACTATTAAATAAGTTATTAATAGGGATGTGTGAATTAAATGAAAAAACGAGGTTCAGCATTGGTAGTTGTTTTGCTTACCTTAACAGCATTAGTTATAATAGGTTTGGCTACTTATTCTTATATAGTTAATACGAGCAAATTAAATAATGATGAAAATAATAATGAAGCATTAAAAGGTGCTACAATGTCTGCACTTAGTATAGGTGAATATTATTTAATAAATAAACAAAAATATAAAAATATAAAGGTAGGACAAGGCGCTTATTTTACTGGTAATGATATTAAAGATATATTAAGTGATGATAATTTTAAAAATATATCATATGTAAATAAAAATGTTAGGTTAAGTAATGATAATTATAAATATTATGTGAAAGTATATAATGAGGGTAATAATGAGTTTAACATTAATGCAACAGTAACTTTAGGTAATTTAAAGAGCAGTAAAAATAGTATTGTAAAAATAGAAGATGAGGAATTAAAAGGAAAAGATTTCTTTAATGTTTTAGATAATAAAAAAATAGGTATGTTTAATATTTTAGGTGGACATAAATTTTCAGTAGAAGATTTAAGTGGTTCTATTGAAAATGTATCATATAATTTCTATGGACTTGACAATAATACTAAATTACCAAGTTTATTAAAAAATGGAATTAACTTAAATAAGAAAAATGAAAAAGTAAAGAGTTTAAATTTAATTCTTAAAAAAGGAGATATAAGTGTAAGTAATTTAAATGAATTAATAAACAAATTAGAAAATCATAATATATTCGGAAGAAAAATGAAGGTTGTATTAATAAATGAAGGTTACGAAAAGGATGAGAAATATAAAATAAAATATTTCAAATCTATAGAAGAAGCAAAGAGTGAATTTAAAGATTATTCTGCTATTTTAATAAAGTTAAATAGAGATTTTTTAAATGCAGATTGGCATGATTCATATTTGTTAGTTTGTAATGGCAATTTAGATATAGAAAATATAGGTGAGAGTAATTATGGTTTAGAAGGTGATGAATTATTTATTTACTCAAGTGGAAAAGTAGACTTTAATGAAGTTAAAATTGGAACGCACAATCATTTATTTATGAATAATGATGTATATATGAGCATTGTATCTAAAAATGGAATAAACATAGAAGATTCTGATATATATTTAAAAGGAAGTTTTAAAGATATAAGTAATAATTTTAAGAATATTTTAAAAAAATTAATAAAATAGGCTGAATTTATTTAATCAGCCTATTTTTTTATATAAAAATAATACAAAAAATAACAAAAGCCTCTTTTAAATGTTGCTAAAATGTTAATAATATGATAAAATTTTAAACAACAAAAGAGGAGGAGTGGGATTGAGAAAGATTGCTTTATTAACAGATAGTAGTTCAGATTTAAGTTTAAGGACTTTAGAAGAAAATAATATAAAAATGGTACCATTAAGAATAATATATAAAGAAAAAGAATACTTAGATAAAATTACATTAACTTCAAAAGAACTTTATAAAAGGTTAAAAGAAAATGATGAAATACCAACAACATCTCTTCCTGATTTAAAGAATATAGAAGAAGTTATAGATGAGTTAAAAGGATCAGATGTTACAGATATAATTGTGGTAACTGTTTCTAGTAAATTATCAGGAACATACAACAGTATAAGATTAATTAGTGAAGAATATGATGATATAAACTTTCACTTTTTTGATACAAGAACTTTAGGATATCCTCAAGGTGTTATAGCTTTAGAAATTTCTAAAATGATAAAAGAAGACAAGCCTCTTGAAGAAATATTAAATTCACTTGAAAATATAAGAAAAAGAACACATGGTTTCATAACCTTTCAAACATTAGAGTTTTTAACCAAAGGTGGAAGAATTGGAAAAGTTGCAGGAACTATAGGTGAAATGCTTCATTTAAAACCTATTGTATCATCAAATGATGAAGGCGAATTATATAATTACGCAAAAGCAAGAGGTAGAAAAAAAGCTTTATCAAAAATTAAGGATATTGTAAATAGCTATTTAGATAAAGGAAAATGCAAAATATGGGTACTATCAGCTGATGCTGATGAAGATGCAAAAAAATTTTTTGATGATATAAAAGGACACAAAAATATAACAAATATATCACTAGAAGAAATAGGTGCTGCTATGGGAATACATACAGGACCAGGAGCTTTAGGAGTAGCTGTATTAGAAGAATAATTTATGAGGGAATATTTCCCTCTTTTTTTATGAATTTAATTATACAAAATAAAAATTTATTTATATTTATTATGATATTTTTAATAATTAATTTAAATAGAATTAATTAGTTTGAATTATAATAATAAAAAGTGTATATTTATAATAGATTGTTTATACAAATTTAACACAATTATTTGAAATATATAATATAGGAGGAGATTGACTAAAGATTATGGTATATTTAATTTTATATTTTACTGTTTATAGTATACTAGGTTGGATATGTGAATGTTTATATTGTGCAGCTATAGACAGAGTTTGGGTAAATAGGGGCTTTCTAAATGGACCTGTCTGTCCTGTATATGGTTTTGGATCATTATTAGTTATTGGATTATTAGATAGATTTAGTTACAATATATTATTGTTATTTATAATGGCAGTTATAATAACTACAGCGATAGAATATATAACAGCTGTTATTTTAGAAAATGCATTTGATTTAAAATGGTGGGATTACTCAAATTATAAATTTAATTATAAAGGACGTATATGCGTCTTGAATTCACTTTTATTTGGTGTATTATCAGTATTTTTAGTAAAGGTATTACATCCTTTTATAATAGCAAAAATAAGTTTAATTCCTACAAAATATGCATTAATTTCAGCAATCGTAATTATTATAATATTTATAATTGATATAATAGCAACAGTAACGTCATTAGTTGATATGAATGAAATGCTTAAAAAAATAACTCAAATTAATATTGAGCTTAAGGGACTTGGAATTTCAATGGATAAGTTAAATGATTTAGAATTTGATAAAATTGTAAATTTACTTAAAAAGACTAGTGATATAAAAGGTATTAAAAGTAAATTTGAAGATACATATAATTATTTTAAAAAGATGCAATTAAGGTCAAGTACTCAAAATAGATTAATAAAAGCTTTTCCTAATATGAAATCAAAACGTTATGGAGAGCAATTTAAAAAGTTAAAAGATAGTATTATAGATTATTGGAATAAAGATTAAATTTAACAATTTATTAAATAAAAGTCATCTCTAAAGGTATATAATAATATATAATTGGAGGTGGCTTTTTTTGAGAGAATTAATTCTTTATTTTACAATATATAGTTTTTTAGGGTGGCTAAGTGAGACTATATACTGTTTTATAATTGATAAAAAATTTACTTATAGAGGATTTCTTTATGGACCAGTATGTCCTATATATGGATTTGGAGCAATTATAGTTTTATCAGCACTTGATGGATTAAAAGATAATGTTTTATTTGTATTTTTGGGTGGTATGATATTAGCATCTATATTAGAATATATAACTTCATATATATTAGAAAAATTATTTAATATGAAATGGTGGGATTATTCAAAACATAAGTTTAATATAAATGGAAGAGTATGTCTTTTAAATTCCACGTTCTTTGGACTTCTTTCGGTATTTATTATAGAAGTATTACAGCCATCTATAAAAGATATTCTTACATCACTTTCTTCAAGTATTGTTTATTCGTTATCAGGTATTATATCTATAATATTTATTATTGATTTAATTTTTACAGTTACACACTTATTACACTTAAAGGAACATTTAGTAAAGGTTAAAGATATTAAAGTTGAATTAAATAAATTAGGTATTCAACTTGAAAAGTTTAGTGAGAGTGAAATAAATAAATTAAAAATTGAAATTCAAAATAGAAGAACTAATAAGGAATATGATAAATTATTAGATTTAAGTAATAGAATAAAAGAGCTTAAAAGAGAAGCTAAAATTAATAGAAGATTATTAAATGCATTCCCAAACAGTAAGCATTTATATGATTATAAGGGTTTAAATAATATTAAAAATCTTATTAAAAAATAAATTTTGTGAAATTTAATTAGGATGGAACAAAAAGTTCTATCCTAATTTTTGTTGTTAATAGTATTTAAACTATGTATAATAGGAATGAAACTTTATAAAGATGGAGTGAACATATAATGAGAATGAGAAGAAAACCTTGGGCTAGACCTGAGCTTGAAGCAAGTGACTTTTTTATAGTAGATACAAAAGAACTTAAAGGAAAATGGAATAAATCATTTAAAGAAGAACAACCTTTATATTTAGAATTAGGATGTGGAAAAGGAACATTTATGGCTGTTCATGCATCAGAAAATCCTAATATAAATTATTTAGCTATAGATATAAAAGACGAAGTTTTAGTGCTTGCAAAAAGAAATATAGAAGAAGCGTTTAAAGAAAAAGGTATGGAAATAAATAATGTTAAGCTTATGGCACAAGAAATAGCATTAATAAATGATATGCTTGGAGAAGATGATGAAATTAATAGAATATACATTAATTTTTGCAACCCTTGGCCTAAAGAAAGACATAAGAAAAGAAGACTTACTCACACTAGACAATTAGATAGTTACAAAAAATTTCTTTCAAAGGATGGAGAAATTTGGTTTAAGACAGATGATGATGAATTATTTGAAGAATCTTTAGAATACTTCAAAGAAAGTGGATTTGATATAAAATATATAACTTATGATTTACATAATAGTGGTTTCGAAGGAAACGTAGTAACAGAACATGAAGAAATGTTTACAAAAGAAGGAATAAAAACAAAATTTTTAATAGCTATAAGAAATTAAAAATATTAATAAATAATAATAATTGTAAATAAAGTAATAATAAACAATATGATTTATTGAAATTATAAAAAATAAGGTGCATAATAACTAATGAAAAATGTATAAATTTAAATTTTGAGGTAGAGGCGCAAATTTTAATAGTAATATTAATGAGGTAAGCACTATGATTTAATATGAAAGGAAAATTTGCCGAAGTGTATAATTGATGCTTTAAGATTATATGCTGGTTTTGTGCAGAATATGTATAAGACTGTCACAAATTTATTTTGTGGAGGGCTATCATTCAAAGGCATAATTAGTTTAGTATATTATATTGAAATGAACTTATTTACCCTGAGTGAAGTTTTTCCTCAGGGTTTTCTTTTTATACTAAGCTAAGGAGGAAATAGACATGAATGAGACAGAAAGTAATGAGCTAAAGAGAGGATTAAAGGCAAGGCATTTAAACATGATTGCATTAGGTGGCTCTATAGGAACTGGAATATTTCTTGCAATGGGCGATAGTATACATGTTGCAGGAATTGGAGGTTCTATAGTAGCTTATGGTCTAATAGGGATAATGGTATATTTTTTAATAACAAGTTTAGGGGAAATGGCTACTTATATGCCTATTTCAGGATCCTTTGGAGTGTATGCTACAAAATTTATAGATCCTGCATTAGGCTTTGCATTAGGATGGAATTATTGGTACAATTGGGCTATAACTATAGCGACAGAAATGGTTGCAGGTTCACTTGTAATGAAGTATTGGTTTCCAAATGTTCCAGCAATAGTTTGGAGTGTTATTTTTTTAGTTTTAATAGTAGGATTAAATTTATTATCATCTAAAGCTTATGGTGAATCAGAGTTTTGGTTTGCAAGTATAAAGGTTATTACAGTAATTGTATTTATAGTAATTGGTATACTTATGATATTTGGAATAATGAAGGGGGATAATTTAGGTTTTAAAAATATATTTTCAAATGGAGGACCTTTTGTTGGAGGATTTAAATCAATATTTTCGATATTTTTAATAGCTGGATTTTCATTTCAAGGAACTGAACTTATAGGTATTGCTGCGGGAGAATCAGAAAATCCTGAAAAAACAATACCGAAAGCAGTACATACAATATTTTGGAGAATTTTAATATTTTATATAGGAACTATAATTGTTATAGGGTTAATAATTCCATCAGTACAAGCTGGAGTAAATACAAGCCCTTTTACTATGGTTTTTGAAAAGGTTGGAATAGCAGGTGCGGCATCTTTAATGAATGCAGTAATATTAACTTCTGTTTTGTCAGCTGGTAATTCAGGAATGTATGCATCAAGTAGAATGCTTTATTCAATGGCTAAAGAAAATATGGCACCAAAGGTTTTTTCAAAAGTTAACAAAAAAGGGGTTCCTGTTAACTCTGTTATTTTAACTACAATAATAGCATCAGCATGTTTTTTAACAGGATTTTATGCAGAAAGTACAGTTTATGTTTGGCTTGTTGCTGCATCAGGACTTGCAGGCTTTATAGCTTGGCTTGGTATAGCATTATGTCATTATAGATTTAGAAAAGCATATGTAAAACAAGGAAAAAATATAAATAAGTTACCTTATAAAGCAAGTATATTTCCAATTGGACCGATAATAGCATTAGTACTTTGTACAGTAGTTGTTATTGGACAAGGTTTTGCATACATTAAACCAGAAGGAATAGAATGGATGGGGTTAATATCATCTTATATAGGAATACCATTATTTTTAATTTTATGGATTTCATATAAAATTAAATATAAAACAAAATTAGTTAAATTAGAAGATGTGGATTTAGAAAGAAATATTATAAATAATAAAGAAGTAACTGAAAATAGCATTGATTTAGTTCTTGAAGAAAGTTAAAATTTATAGAAATATTTCATATTAAATAAAAATTTAAGAAAAAAATAAGGAAAAGGTTTTCAAAAAATGCTATTATATGATATAATATTTTTAAAAGCAAAAGGAGGAATAGATTATGACACAAAAAGTACCAACACCACATAATGGAGCAAAATTAGGAGATATAGCAGAAACAGTGCTTTTACCAGGGGATCCACTAAGAGCTAAATATATAGCAGAAACTTTCTTAGAAAACCCTGTTCAATATAATACAGTAAGAGGAATGTTTGGATATACAGGAACATATAAAGGTAAAAGAATATCAGTTCAAGGAACTGGAATGGGAATTCCTTCAATAGGAATTTATAGTTATGAATTAATACATTTTTATGGAGTTAAAAATCTTATAAGAATAGGTTCAGCTGGAGCTATAAATGAAGATTTAAAAACTCGTGATATAGTAGTTGGAATGGGATCATGTACTGATTCAAATTATGCAAGTCAATATAACTTACCAGGAACATTTGCACCAACTGCAAGTTATGAATTAGTTGAAAAAGCAGTAAATACTGCAAGAAACTTAAATATTGATGTTAAAGTAGGAAATATATTATCAAGTGATGTTTTCTATGGTGATGAAGGATTAGAAGGATTAAGAAAATGGCAAAAGATGGGCGTTCTAGCAGTAGAGATGGAATCAGCTGGTCTTTATATGAATGCAGCAAGAGCTGGAGTTAATGCTTTATGTATATTAACTATTTCAGATTGTCCTTTCACTGGTGAAGTAACAACAGCAGAAGAAAGACAAACTTCATTTACAGAAATGATGAAAATCGCATTAGAATTAGCATAATTATAACTTGTTTATTAAAAAGCTTATACCAATATGGTATAAGCTTTTTTGTGTCACTTTTATATATATAAAATATAATGTAATGAGAAGTAATATTAGAAAGGTGAATTTTATATGAATCCATTGTTAAATATGTTATTTGGAATGGGTAATCAGATGGGAGGCTTTGGAGGAAATCCATTATTAAATATGTTATTTGGAGGAATGGGTGGAAATCCAATGGGTAGACAAATGGGTGGAGCTATGGGAATGAATCCCATGATGAATCAATTAATTAATGGAATGCAACAAATGGGAAATGGAATGAATATGCAAGGTCAAAATCCATTAATGAGTATGTTAATGAATGGAATGGCAAATATGAATGGTATGCCTAATATGAACAATATGGGTAATATGAGAAATCAAAATAACAGAAATAATAGAGGAAATTTAGGTAGAAATAACATGCCTAATATGAATGGTATGGGAAATTTTAATAATATAAATGAAGAACAAATTATGAATATGATGGAAATGTTTATGAATAACATGAATAATTCTTCAAATAATTATAATATGAATAATAAAAATTCTAATAGAAGAAATAGAAGATAGTTCATATAAAATTAGCTCTTTTATCTTTAAAAGTAATGAGGGCTAATTTTAATATTTATAGATATTTATTTTAAAAATACATAGGGATTTAAAGAAGTATATATTTGTTTAAAAATTTAATATTTAATGTTACATAATTTAATTAACATTAAAGAAAAATGTGATTCAAATCACATTTATATATTTTAATAAGAGTAAAATATATAGTAAATTGAGATAATTACTAAGTATTTAAAAGGATATTTTGTTAACTAAATCTTTAGTATTTATCTTAGTATAGATAAGGGAAGCTATATCATGATAGAAATTGAAGAAATATTATCAGGAGAAGATAATTTAAAAGATTTTGAAAAGTTCTTAAAAGAATTTGGTATAGAAGATA
>ERZ1463036.319-NODE-319-length-10631-cov-11.663011_pt1 | contig 10631 bp, 9 predicted proteins | sample MGYA00564485_ERZ1463036 | MGnify/ENA primary metagenome ERZ1463036 (study PRJEB39244, sample SAMEA3635127) | Helicobacter pylori | study: EMG produced TPA metagenomics assembly of PRJEB11511 data set (Assembly of a 5300-year-old Helicobacter pylori... | reverse complement strand
TTTTATTTTATAGTTTGAGAATATCAGAATAATTTGACTTTGTCAAAATAATACAATAAATGTATTTCAAATACTACTTAATTTATTGATGAAATTATGGTACAATGATAATAACTGGTAAAGAGTGCGTGAATCGATATTATTTAGAATTTTAGAACGTGTTGAAATTTTAATAAAAACTGAATAGACATAGAGGAGATGATGCAGTTGTTCAAAAAAAGCGCCAATAAGATAAAAGTAATGGCACTAGGCGGTCTTAACGAAGTCGGCAAAAACATGACAGTTATCGAATACAAAGATGAAATAATTGTTATAGATGCGGGGTTAAGTTTTCCAGATGATGATATGTTAGGGGTAGATATAGTTATACCAGATATAACTTATTTAATCAAAAACAGAGATAAAATAAAGGGTATATTCATCACACATGGACATGAAGACCACATAGGAGCGCTTCCTTATATACTTAAAAAAATTAATGTACCTGTGTACGGTTCTAAGTTAAGCATAGGTCTTATACAAGTTAAGTTAAAGGAACATAAGTTAAATAACGTTAAGTTAAACGTTACTACACCAAGACAAATAATAAAGTTAGATCATATGGATGTTGAATTCATAAGAAATAATCACAGTATACCGGATGCTTGTTCTATAGCTGTTCATACAGATCAAGGAATAATATATCATACAGGTGACTTTAAAATAGACTTAACACCTATTGATGGGGATGTAATGGATATGCATAGAATATGTGAGCTAAGTAAAAAAGGTATACTTTTAATGTTAGCTGATAGTACTAATGCTGAAAGACCAGGATCTACATTATCTGAAAAGACAGTAGGATTAGGATTATATGATTTATTTAGAAAAGCTGAAAATAATAGAATAATAGTTGCAACATTTGCATCTAATATACACAGATTGCAACAAATAATAAATGCAGCAGAAAGATTTGGAAGAAAAGTTGCAGTTTCAGGAAGATCTATGGTAAATGTAGTAGGCGTTGCTAGTGAATTAGGATATTTAGACGTACCTGAAAATATGCTAATAGATCTAAACGATCTTCACAGATATGAAGATAGTGAAGTAGTTATAATAACTACAGGTTCTCAAGGAGAGCCAATGTCAGCTCTTGCTAGAATGGCAAGTTCTGATCATAAGAAAGTGGAAATAAGAAATGGAGATTTTATAATAATATCAGCTCATCCAATACCAGGAAACGAGAAATTAATATCTAAAGTAATAAACTGCTTATTTGAAAAAGGGGCAGAAGTTGTCTATGATGAAGTAGACATACACGTATCAGGACATGCTAAGCAAGAAGAATTAAAGTTAATCCATAGATTAGCTAGACCTAAGTTTTTCATGCCAGCGCATGGTGAGTATAGAATGCTTAAAAAGCATGCAGAACTAGCAGAAGAATTAGGTATGCCTAGTCAAAATATATTTGTAAATAAAACAGGAGATGTTTTAGAAATAGATAGAAATTCAGCTAAGGTAACAGGAACTATACAAACAGGAAATGTATTAGTTGATGGATTAGGTGTGGGAGATGTAGGAAACATTGTTTTAAGAGATAGAAAGCATTTGTCAGAAGATGGACTTATGATAGTTGTAGTTACTATATCTAAAGAAGAAGGAAGAGTATTAGCAGGACCAGACATAATATCTAGAGGATTTGTATATGTAAGAGAATCTGAAGATTTAATGGATGGAGCTAAAAATGTTATAAAAGATGTATTAAGAGACTGCGAAGATAAAAATATTAAAGAGTGGGCTTATTTAAAAAATAGTATAAAAGAAAACTTAAAAGAATATTTATACCAAAGAACAAAGAGAAATCCTATGATACTTCCTATAATAATGGAGGTATAATTAGAAAAGATTGAATATAATTTATTATATTCAATCTTTTTTTATGGGGGGAAACTATGTCAGTAAAAGATAGCGCTATGAAATTAGCAAATGAAATAAGAAATAGTAAGGAATATAAAGACTTTAGAAAAAATATGAATGAAGTAAAGAAAGATAAATCTTGTGAAAAACTTTTAAAGGAATATCAAGATATTCAAATTAAAGCACAAGGATATGTACTAAGAAACCAAGAGGTAGATAAAAAAGTCATTATGAAATTAGAATCTGTAGGAAAAAAGGTATCTAATAATAAAAAATTATATAACTACTTAAATAGTGAGCAAAAATTTAAATCTATGATGGATGATATAAATAAAATACTTGCTAAAAGTGTTGAAAAGGATTATAAATAGAAATACTATTAATAAATTTCATAGACTCACTAAGGAGAAAATAATATATGAAGATACTAGTCTTAAAAATAAGTTTAAGAGCAAATTGGGTTCATTCCCTTAAGGAAAAAAGAATGATAGTAAAAAGTATAATAAAAAAACTACAAAATAATTTTAATATATCTATTATAGAAGTAGATAATCAAGATGTTCATCAGATAATATCAATAGGAATATGTATTATAAGTTTAGAATTTAGTATGTGTGATTCAATAAAAGAAAAAATAATAAGCTTTATAGAAGATAATACTGATGCATTAATATTTGAAATAGAAGAAGAAATAATAAATTACTAAAAAGGACTTAAAGTTAAGTCCTTTTTTATTACAAAAAATAACAATCATAAATACCTTATATTAGTAAAAGATAAAAACATATAGAAATTTACTAATAGGAGGTAAAAATATGAGCAAGCAAAATGCAAAAAAAGCTCTAAAGCAACTAAAAATGGAAGTTGCAGCTGATTATGGGATGACTTATGATGATGCATTTGAAATAATAGAAAATGCACATGTAAATGAAGTTTTAGCTAATTATTTAAAAAGAGTAGAAGAACATAAGACTTATTTTTCTAACAAATTAAATAATCAAAATTAATATAACTTAAGCATAAGAGGTGTATAATATGAAAAAGCTAGCTAGTATATTAGTTGCATTTATAATGGCTATTATACCTATTAATACAAGTTTTGCAAATGATACGGGAAACATAAATGTATCCTCAAAATCCGCAGTACTTATGGATGTAGGTAGCGGAAAAGTTTTATATGAAAAACAAGCACATGAAAAGTTGCCACCAGCTAGTGTAACAAAAGTAATGACTATGCTTTTATGTATGGAAGCACTAGAAAGTGGTAAGCTAAAATTAACAGATGAAGTGCAAATAAGTGAAAATGCATCTAGTATGGGTGGAAGTCAGATATTTTTAGAAGCTGGAGAAGTACAAGATGTAGATACGTTAATTAAAGGTATAGCAGTAGCATCAGCAAATGATGCTTGTGTAGCTATGGGAGAACATATTGGAGGAAGTGTAGAAGGCTTTGTAGATATGATGAATAAAAAGGCTAAAGAATTAGGTATGAAGGATACTAACTTTGTAAACACTAATGGTCTTCCAGTTGATAATCACTACACTACTGCTTATGATATAGCTTTAATGTCTAGAGAGTTATTAAAGCATGAAGCTATAAGTAAGTACCTTACAACTTGGATGGACAAGGTTGTAGTAGGAAAGAAAAAGGTAGAAGTAGGACTTGCTAATACTAATAAGATGGTAAAACACTATCAAGGTACAACAGGTGTTAAAACAGGATTTACACAACAAGCAAAATATTGTTTATCTGCATCAGCTAAAAGAGGAAATACTCATTTAATAGCAGTAACATTAGGTGCAGAAACTTCACCAGAAAGATTTAAAGATTCTTCTAACTTACTAAACTATGGATTTGCAAATTATGAAAGTGTTAATCTTTGTACAAAAGATGATAAAATAGCAAACATAAAGATAGATAAAGCTGAAGATGAAAATATAGAATTAGTTGCAAAAGATGATTTAAGCCTTTTAATCAAAAAGGGTGGAAATAAAAACTTTGAAAGAAAAGTTAAGTTAAATGAAAATCTAAAACTTCCTATCAAAAAGGGAAGTGTACTTGGACAGATGGAAATATATCAAAATAAAAAGTCTATAGGGAAAGTGGACTTAGTAAATAATAAAGATATAAATAAAGCTGGATATATGAAAATGCTACAAAGGGTTATAGAAAACATGTTTTAAAAAATAGGTGCCTTAAACAACTTTTATAGTTAGAATAAGGCACCTATTTTTACTAATAACAAAAACATCTAGATTTAGATGTTATAAATTTCATAAAAATTTCTTCTGATTTACTAAATTTATGATTTTTTCTATAAGATATATAATAATTAAATTTAGTATCTAATTCTTTTACATCAACTTTTTTTAGAGTTTGATTTCTAAGTTCTTGTCTAATTGTAATTTTAGGAACAAAAGAAAGTCCTCTACCAGAAACTACAGATTGTTTTATTGCTTCAGGGGAATTAAATGAAAATATTATATTTAGTTTATTAACATCTAAACCATTTTTTCTAAGTATATTCTCTAAATTAAGCCTAGTAGCAGATGAATCTTCTCTCATTACTATTGGTATATTATAAATATCATCTATAGATATTTTATTATAAGTAGAATCTGGACTTGCAACTAAAACAAGTTCATCAGAAAGTATAGATACACATTCTAAGTCATTAGGAACAGATGATTCTTGAATTATTCCTAAGTTTAGGGTCATATCTTGTATTTTTTTTATAATTGAAAAAGTACTATCTATATGCATGGATATATTTATATCACTGTATATTTGTTTAAAAGTATATAAAGTACAAGGAAGAGCATAGTCCCCCATACTCCTACATGAACCTATATTTAAATCAGTATTTCTTTCTTCAAGTTTTTTTAAAGAAAGATGTATATTATCTTCAAGTGCTAATATAGCATCTGCATAATCATAAACTATCTTACCTTCTTCAGTAAGTTCAACGCCTCGACGTCCTCTATTTAATAGACATACTCCAAGAGTATTTTCAAGACTTTGGATTTGCATACTAAGACCAGGCTGACTTAAGTGAAGCATCTTAGCAGCTTTAGATATACTTTTAAATTTAACAGTATTGTAAAACGAACGTAAATGTATAAGATTCATAAACACTCTCCTAAAAGTTTTTCAAATAATGATAATTAATTCTTACAATAAATACATTATATAACAAAACGTTATCATATATAACAAATACTTATATAAAATGATATAAAAACTATGTTAATATTTAAATATAGGTTTGATATAAAATTAACGAGTAATTAATATTATAAAAAATATTTCAAAGAGGTGAAGAAATTGAGTAGGAAAATTTTAATAGTAGGTGGAGTTGCAGGTGGAGCTTCAGCTGCTGCTAGGCTTAGAAGACTTAATGAAAATGATAAAATAATAATGTTTGAAAAAGGGCCACATGTATCTTTCTCAAATTGCTGTTTACCATATCACTTAAGTGAAGTTATAGAGGATGCAGAGTCTTTAGTTCTTATGCAACCAGATAAGTTCTTTAATCAATATAGAATAGATGCAAGAATAAATAATGAAGTTATAGATATAGATAGAACAAATAAAAAAATTAAAGTTAAAGATTTAATAAATAATAAAGAGTATGAAGAAAGTTACGATAAGTTAATATTATCTCCTGGTGCAAATCCAATAGTACCTAATATACCTGGAATTGAAAATATAAATGTATTTACAGTTAGAAATGTTGTTGATATAGCAAAATTAAAATATTTTGCTAATAAGTCATATGAAAATAAAGTAACTGTAATAGGTGGAGGATTTATAGGAGTTGAAGTTACTGAAAATCTTAGAGAAGCTGGATATGATGTAACATTAATAGAAGCATCTAAGCAAATAATGAAGCCATTTGACTATGATATGGTACAAATACTTCATAAAGAGTTAGATGATAAAGGAGTTAACTTAATATTAGAAGATAAGGTAGTAGCATTTGAAGATGGACATACTGTTTTAAATTCAGGAAGAAAAATAAAGTCAGACGTAGTTATTATGGCTATAGGAGTTACTCCTGATAATAAGTTAGCTAAACAAGCAGGGTTAGATATAGGTGAAAATGGATCTATAAAGGTAGACCATAATTACTGTACAAATGATAAAGACATATATGCAGTAGGGGATGCAATAGAAGTATATAACGCTTTAACTCATAGAAAGACTAGATTGCCACTTGCAGGGCCTGCTCAAAAACAAGCAAGAGCTGTTGCAGATCATATAAACAATATTCAAGTTAGAAATACTGGATTTATAGGTTCTTCAGTTATAAAAGTATTTGATTTAAATGGAGCATCTACTGGTCTTAATGAAAATATGATAAAGGAATTAGACATTAATATAGACTATGAAGTTGCAAGGGTTATACCTTCAGATAAAGTTGGATTAATGCCAGGAGCAAGTCCAATGCACTTTAAATTAATATTTGAAGTACCAACAGGAAAAATACTAGGAGCACAAGCTATAGGTAAAGGAAGTGTAGACAAAAGAATAGATGTTATAGCAACTCTTATAAAATTTGGTGCAACTGTAGAAGATTTAAAAGATTTAGAGTTATGTTATGCACCAACATTTTCAACTGCAAAGGATGTAGTAAACCATGCTGGATATGTAGCATCTAATTTACTTAACAATACATTTAAGCAAGTACCTGTTACAAAGGTTAGAGAGCTAGTAGAAAATGGGGAATATATAATAGATGTTAGAGAAGAAAATGAATTTGAATTAGGTCATGTAGTAGGGGCTAAAAACATACCTTTAAGTCAATTAAGAGATAGATTAGATGAAATACCAAAGGATAAAACATTATATGTACACTGTAGAAGTGCACAAAGAAGTTATAATGCAGTATTAGCACTTAAGCAGTTAGGATTTGAAAATGTATATAATATAGCTGGAAGCTTTTTAGGTATATGCTTATATGAATATTTTAATGATAAGACTAAAAATAGAAAGCCTATAGTTACACAATATAATTTTAATTAGGGGACAATTTGGAGGAGTAATATGATATATAATTTCGATGAAATAATGGATCGTAGTAACAATTTTTCAGCAAAGTATGATGAGGCTAAAAATAAATTTGGGAGAGATGATATAATACCTCTTTGGATTGCTGATATGGATTTAAAAACAGCACAGCCTATAATAGATGCAATAATAGGAAGAGCTAATCAAGGGATGTTTGGATATGTATCAAGACCAGAAAGATACTTTGAATTAGTAAGAGAGTGGCAATTAAAGAGAAATAATTGGGATGTTGATACAAAGTATATGGCACATGCTACAGGAGTAATGCCAATGATGTGTCATTTTATGAGAGAGTTTTTAAATGAAGGTGATAAGGTTATAGTTCAACCACCAGTATATTCGGAATTCTTTACAGCTGTAAAAGATTGGGGAGGAGAATTAGTATACAATCCTTTAAAGCTAGTAGATGGAGATTATCAAATGGACTTTGAAGACTTAGAAAAGAAGCTTAAAGATGGGGCTAAGTTTTTAATAGTTTGTAATCCTCATAACCCAGTTGGGAGAGTTTGGAGTAGAGAAGAACTAACTAAACTTGGTAATTTATGTTTAGAAAACAATGTTATGGTTATATCTGATGAAATACATTCAGACTTAATATTATTTAATAACAAGCATATACCAATGGCATCTATAAATGAAAACTTTAAAAAGAATACTATAACTTGTATGTCAGCTACAAAGACTTTTAATTTAGCAGGTCTTCAAGTATCAACTACAGTATTTCCTAACTTAGAAATGAAAAAGATATATGAAGATGTACAAGGAAAGTTGGATTCTAAAAGAAACAATGCATTTAGTGTAGTGGCAAATATGGCAGCTTATGCTCATGGTGAAGAATGGTTAGAGCAATTATTAACTTACTTAGAAGGTAATGTTGAGTTTATAAATAACTTCTGTAAAGAACATATACCACAAATAAAGCCAAATACTCCAGACTGTACATATTTAATGTGGCTAGATTGTAAGGATTTAGGGCTAGAGGGAGATAAATTAGTTGATTTCTTTACAAATGAAGCTAGACTTGGATTAAATGATGGAAGAAGTTTTGGAATAGGTGGAGAAGGCTATATGAGATTAAATGTAGCTTGTTCTAGAAAGTTATTAGAAAAAGCTATGAATCAATTAAAAGAAGCAGTAGATAAGAAAAACTTATAGGGGATTATAGGTTTTAAAATAAGGGATTATAGCTAGTTTAGTTATAATCTCTTGAAAATAAATTTATCTAAGAGTTAATGATTTATATAACTAATAATAATTTTGCTCAAAAGGAAAAGGGTTTTATACATTGTTTTAAATAAAATTTTATAATACGGGGGTTTATTATGGAAATTAAAGCACAGGCAAAGTCAAAAAAGAGCTTTCTTTTAAGATCTTTAGACACAGTTGAAAGAGTAGGTAATTCGCTACCTCATCCAGCGACAATATTTATAATATTAACAGCAGTTGTAATATTAGGATCAGCTATTGCAAGTAGTATGGGTCTTTCTGTAAGTTATGATGCTTATGACCAAGCAACTGGAGCTATAGTTGAAACTCAAGTTGTAGCAGAAAGTTTACTATCACCAGATGGTATTAGATATATGTTTACTTCTATAGTATCAAACTTTACTAGCTTTTTTGCACTAGGACCAGTATTTGTAATAATACTATGTGTTGGAGTTGCAGAAGGAACAGGATTTTTATCAGCAGCCTTAAGAAAAGTAGCAAAAGTTACACCAAAGAAGATGGTTACAGCTATGATAATATTCTTGGGAATAATGTCAAATGTAGCATCATCTACTGGATATGTTGTATTAGTTCCATTAGGAGCAATAATATTTATGAGTTTTAAAAGACATCCAATCGCAGGTATGGCAGCAGCATTTGCAGGAGTATCTGGAGGATGGAGTGCAAACTTACTTATAGGTACAAATGACCCAATGTTTGCAGGTATATCAACAGAAGCTGCAAATATGATAAATCCAGAATACTTTGTTCAACCAACAGCTAACTGGTACTTTATGATAGCATCAACTTTCTTAATAGTAGCAGTAGGAACATTTGTAACAGAAAAAATAGTAGAGCCAAGACTTGGAAAATATGTATCAGATGAAGACGCAGTAGTTGAAGATATAACAGACCTTGAAAAAAGAGGTATGAAGTGGGGAGTATTATCATTAATAGTTTATATAGCATTTATAGGATTATTAGTACTTCCTCAAAATGGAGTACTTAGAGACCCAGAAACTGGTTCAATATTAACTTCACCATTTATGAGTAGTATTATACCTATAATGGCATGTTTATTTTTGGTACCTGGAATATTCTATGGAATAGGAGCTAAGGTTATAAAAAATGATAAAGATGTTATAGAGTTAATGATAAAAGGTGTAACTAGTATAGCAGGATTTTTAGTTTTAGTATTCTTTGCAGGACAATTTATAAAGTTCTTTGACTATTCAAAGCTTGGAACTATAATGTCAGTTAATGGAGCACATTTCTTAGAAAATACAGGCTTTGTAGGATTACCACTTATAATATGCTTTATAGTTTTAACAGCTCTTTTAAATATAATAATAGCTGTTGACTCTGCTAAATGGGTTTTAATGGCTCCAATATTTGTTCCTATGTTTATGCAAATAGGATTATCACCAGAGCTTACTCAATTAGTATTTAGAATAGGAGATTCATGTACTAATGTTATAGCACCACTTATGCCATTCTTTGCACTTATAGTGGCCTTTTGTCAAAAGTATGAGAAAAAAGCTGGGGTTGGTACATTAATAACAACAATGTTACCATACTCAATAGCATTTTTAATAGGATGGACGTTATTATTTATAGTTTGGTATACATTTGGTTTACCAATAGGACCAGGATCACCATTATTTTATGGAGCATAATATAAATTAGGAGATAGTGAATATGAAACCTAAAGTTCAAAAGATAAAGAGATTATTAAGAGAAAATAATATTGATGGAGTTATAGTAAACTCTCCGGAAAATTTTACTTATATAACAGCTTATTCTTCACATCAACATACAGTATCTAGACAAGCACATTTTGCTGTAAGTGTATTAGATAATAAAGAAGAAAGTATGGCTATAGCTATAGGAATGGATTTTGAAAGTGAAGCATTTTCTGATTATATGGACTGTATAGTTAAAAAATATAGTACATGGGTTGGGGGAAAAACTTTTGAAGAAGTTTTAGCTAATAAAGAAGTTGTATCTAATAAAACTTTTGTAACTTCATTAGATGTAGTAGTTGAAAGTATAAAAGAATTAAATCTTGAAGATAAAAAAGTAGGTATAGAACTTGATTTTATATCAGCAACATATTTTGATTCTTTAAAGAGAGCTCTTCCTAATGTGGATTTTGTAAATGTTTCTAATTTATTTATAGAAGCTAGAAGTGTTAAAGAAGATGATGAAATAGAATACTTTAGAAAGTTAGCTAGAGTAGCTGATGAGGCACTTTTACATACAAGTCAGTTTGTTAAAGAGGGAGTAAGTGAAAGAGAACTGTTTGATATATACTGTAAAAAGGTAATGGAATCAGGAATATGCTTCCCAAGTGGATGGTCATCATTTTGTGCAGGTGAAAATTCAGGAAGACTTTGTCGATCTACTGATAGGATAATAAAAAATGGAGATGTAGTAAAATTCGACGGGGGGGTAAATG
>ERZ1463036.318-NODE-318-length-10645-cov-7.809915_pt1 | contig 10645 bp, 10 predicted proteins | sample MGYA00564485_ERZ1463036 | MGnify/ENA primary metagenome ERZ1463036 (study PRJEB39244, sample SAMEA3635127) | Helicobacter pylori | study: EMG produced TPA metagenomics assembly of PRJEB11511 data set (Assembly of a 5300-year-old Helicobacter pylori... | reverse complement strand
ACATTATCAAAATACCCAAAGCTACCCACACCTGCATTATTAATTAAATTATCCACAACTATATTTTTTTCATCCACAAATTCAAAAAGTTTTTCACATGAATTATCCACACTAAGGTCTAACCCTAAAACTTTTACACATATATTAAATTCTTTTTCTAATAATTCCTTAACTTTAATTAATTCTAACTCATTTCTTGCAACTAATAATAAATTATTTTTATCCTTTGCAAATAGTTTTGCAAGTTCTAAACCTATTCCTTTTGTACCTCCAGTTATTAACGTATAAGATTCTCTTCCCATAATATTTCCTCTCTTTAAATCTATCTTTCTTATAAATTATAACTTATTTTTTTGTATTAAAAAAAGTGGCTAAGCCACTTTTTAATCTCTATTTAATACCTTTACTATATAACATATTTCATCTTCTGTAATTTCCATATTAAATTCTTTTTCTAATATTGATATACAACTTTTAACTTTATTAAAATCATTAGAAAATATTACTTTAAATTCTTCTATCCTATCAAATTTTGCATAATTTCCTTGAATGCATCTATCTAACATACATCCAATATGTAATATTAAATCAACTAAATTTTCATCATTTACTCTTGAATCATTTAATTCAATAACAAATTTTTTTATTGATTTTACAACAAAATATGGATTTAAAAATTTTATATATTTTATTAATATTTTAGTTGCAGCATCATATGGATTATCATAGTTTGCATCATCATTAGAACTTTTATTATTCTTTTCATTTTTAATTTTATTTTCTATAAAATCAGTAAACTGCTTTGAAAAACTTTTACTAAACAATTTATGTATTGGAAAGTAAGGTATATCAACCTTTGGTCTAAAATTTCCGATACAAGCTAGAACTCTATATGAATCTGTTAATTCTGATATTTTTGATAAATGTTCATCATATTCTAAAGCTATAATCTCAATATCACCTAAATTACTATCTTTTATAATTTCATTAATCATATTTTTAGCTATAAGGCTAGACCCTTGACCTGTAGTACATAAAGTTAAAATAGCATTCTTCTTATATTCTTCATTAATTGAATTACCAAATGAATCCTTTAAATTATAGTATATTTCATCTATTGAATATGTTCCTAAAAGCACTTGCCTTAAAGCTTCTAAAACAGTTAAAGTAGTAACATTTGTTATAGTTTTTATTTTTATATTGCTTTCAATAGATATTTTATCTCCTATCTCTGTTAAGGATCCCATATCAGTAAGTAATAAGATACCTTCCTCTGGGTCCATAGCCCTAATTGTTGAAAGAGCCCTTTTATAAATATCATCTACCTTTGCATTTAAAGGCATATCTATTGCCCTAACTAAAGATGATTTTAATAAGTTATTTGCTACTTTACTCATACTACTTGCTGTACTATCCCCATGGCACATTACGAGTATACCTATTGCTCCACTTTCAAATTTAACTTGATTATTAGCTAAAAGTAATGTTAAAAATCCTATTTCATCTTCAGGTGCATTAACATTAAAGTATGAATTTAATTCCCTTAAGAAATATTTTGATACTAAATATTCATTGGGATATTTTTTTTCAATTGTTGTTAAATCTAATTTCTTTGTATAATTACCATCATGTAATCTCTTTAATAAAGACTTTATATGAAGAGACAATATTAATATAAATTGGTTAGTAAAAATATTTTGTAACTCCATAGATGCATAATTTATAACCTTAGAAGAAAAGTCTACAATATCCTTTCTTATTATCTTGTATAGTTGCTCAATATTTATATCTTTATCCTCTAATTTATTTAAAAGTGTATCATAATGTATATTTATAATATCCGTTATTTCTTTTGTTATCTCTTCATCTTTGAATCCTAAATCTTTTAAAGAGGTTGTTTTATTGTATATTAAATCATAAATGTTACCATCAAAAGTATTTGAAATTGAATAATGATCTTTCGACGTATTCTTAGGATCTAAAATAACTTGACTATTCTTAAAAGAAAAGAAATTTTTAGAAATGTCATCCATTAAAGAATAATTATATATAATATCTTTATTAAGCATATCATAGCTTAAATATATATTATCACTTTCATTTTTTACATAATTTAAAAAGCCTTTAGCACATATTAACTTAACTTCTGAATATAGTTGTCCTAAATTTCCCTTTCTAAAATCATAAAGACAAATTGCCTTTAAAAGTTCTGCTGAAACAATAATCTTCTTGTTAAGGTTTAATGCTTCTTCTAAAAACAAATCTTGAACAACTGCCATTCTTTCATTTAAATCTCTTTCGCAAAAAGAAGGCAATTTAATGCTTACAGGAATTCTTCTTGAAAATGTGTTTAAAAGAACATCATCTGGATTCTCTGTTGTTGCAGCTATTATAATTACATTACTTTTTCTATTTTTTGATGTTTCTCCAAGTCTATTAAATTCTCCAGTATCAATTAAATAAAAAAGCATTTCCTGACCATCAGGGGGCAATCTATGTATTTCATCTAAAAATAAAATTCCTCCATCTGCTTTCTCAACTAAACCTTCTTTATCAGAATCAGCTCCAGTAAATGCCCCTTTAACATGTCCAAAAAGTTGAGATAAAAGCAAATGTGGATTATTAAAATAATCTGAACAGTTAAAAGAAATAAACGGTATTTCTTTAATTGAATTTTTGTTTAATTTTGCAAATTCATACATTCTTTGAGCAAAGGTGGTTTTACCTACCCCACTCTCTCCTAAAATTAATGTATTTAGTCCATTTGGAGGATACAATATAGCAGCTTTTGCCTTTAATATTTGACTTTGAAGTGATCCATTATATCCTATAAGCTTACTAAAAGGGTCTACCTTCACTTCTTTTTTTAAATTAGAAATAATTTTTTCAAATTCTCCTAACGTATATGTATTTTTTGATAAATTAAAACTTAAAACGTTATCTTTATGTAAAAAGGTAACTGGTCTACTAGCTATCTTTATTAAATATCCTTCTTTATATAAGTTATTAAGAATAGTACTACTATTATTGCGCACAATATTGAATACCTCTTCAATAGACTTTGCACTAACGCCCATATCTCTTGAATTCAAATAGTTCTCAATCAAATGATCTTTTGTAGTATTTTCCTTAATGAAGTCTAAGATGAGATCTTTTTGAGACATGTTAAACCTCCTTTTTATTTATTAGAATTTTTAAAACTTATAATTTTCATATTAATAAAATTCTTTGGGAATTCTACTTTTGATTTCATTCTTTGTAAATACAAAGCAAACGCTAAACTTATAGCCGCAATTATAATATTGCTAGTTGCAAAAGATATAGTAAGTAAAATTGCACAAACAACTACTAAAAAAAACCAAATTTTTGCTTTCATAAAGTTCACTCCTTCATAACAATAATTTCTATTAATTACAAATTATCATACTATTATTAACATTTCAACCAATATATAAATCTAATTTTTTTAATACTTATGCACCATTTATTACCAAAATTTAATTAGTGCATAATGAATTTTAAGAATCTAATAAAATAGCTACTTTAACTAATATGCACTATTTTGGCACGATACTTGCTCTATATATAGGCATAGACATAAAGATAGGAGGTGTAATCATGACAGGAAACAATAATCTTTTCACAAAAGATTTAATCCTATTAGATTATGAGGCAAATTCAAAAGAAGAAGTTTTAAGACACATGGCAGGTATCTTAGAAGAAAAAGGATATGTAAAAGATACATTCTATGAAAACTTAATTAAAAGAGAAGGGATTTATCCAACTGGGTTAAAAGCTAATGATATTGAAATAGCTATACCTCATACAGATTCAATTCATGTTAAAAAAGGCGCAATATTTTTTGCAAGATTAAAAAATCCAGTTGTATTTAAAGAAATGGGAACTGGCGAGAATGATGTAAACGTTAAATTAGTATTTATGTTAGTTATTCACGATCCTAAAGCCCAAGTAAATACATTAAGCAATTTAATGGGAATATTCTCTCAAAAAGAACGACTAGAAATATTAAACACTAGCAATGATCTTGATGAGATATATAAAAATCTATCAGAACTTATTAACCAAAATTAAAATCATTAAATCCAATAAAATTTAAGGAGGAATTAAAAATGGCAAAAACAAAAAGAATTTATGTAGCATGTGGATCAGGAGTTGCAACATCACAAACAGTTGCATCAAAAATTTCAAATATGATTGAAGAAGAAGGTTTACCAGCAGTAGTTGAGGCTGTAGATATTAAATCATTAGAAAGTATAATAGATCAATGTGATATTTATGTTTCAATAGTTTCAGCTGGTGCATTAGACATTGATAAACCAACTATAAACGGACTAGCATTCTTAACTGGAATGGGAATGGATGAAGAATTTGAAAAATTAAAACAGTTCATAAATGCATAAAAAAAAGACCTATCCGCATAAAGCATCAAGGTTTAAATAAATTAAATTACAATTAGATTATACAACAATAAATTACAAATATAAAGCTATTTAAATAGCTAAATTAATTTTTGAAAATTAAGGGAGGAATTATTGTGAAAGCAATATTAGATTATATATTAGGCCTAGGTCCAGCTGTATTTTTGCCTTTAATAATGATAATACTTGGATTATTCATGAAAATGAAAGTCAAAAAAGCTATTACTGCAGGATTAACTTTAGGAATTGCCTTTACTGGAATGAGCGTAATACTTGATTTCATGTTTAAATCAATAAGTCCAGCTGCATCTGCTTTTGTTAGTAATACTGGAATCCACTTAAATGCAATAGATGTAGGTTGGGCCCCAATGTCAGCAATAGCTTGGGCTTGGCCTTATGCATTAGCAGTTTTTCCAATTCAAATAGTTATTAACCTAGTTATGTTAGGTTTTGGATGGACAAGTACTCTAAATGTTGACCTTTGGAATGTCTGGGGAAAAATTTTAACTGCAACAATTGTAACTGCAGTTACAGGTAGCATTCCTTTAGGACTTATTGCAGCTTCAATTCAAGTAGTACTAGAACTTAAAAATGCAGACTTAACTGCAAAACAAATTAATAAATTAACTAATATACCAGGTGTAACATGTCCTCATATGATGACTTTACAATGTGTTATATTAGCTCCATTAAATAGAATTTTAGATTTTATTCCTGGAATTAATAATATAAAGCTAGATGCTAAAATATTAAAAAAGAAAATTGGAATATTTGGCGAAAACTCAGTTATGGGATTTTTAGTTGGTGCATTAATTGCTGCCTTTGCTGGATATGATCTAAGTAAAATCTTAACTGTAGCTATTCAAGTTTCAACATCATTGGTTCTTTTCCCTATGGTTGCTAAATTATTTATGCAAGCACTTGCTCCAATTGCAGATGCTGTAAGTAGCTTTATGAAAAACAAATTTAAAGGTAGAGAATTCTACATCGGATTAGATTGGCCTTTCATGGCAGGATTATCAGAAGTATGGGTTGCAGCAATACTTTTAGTTCCAATTGAATTATTACTTTCAATACTTTTATCAAAAGCTGGAGTAAATAATGTATTACCACTTGGAGCTATTATAAATATAGGTATGGTTGTTCCAACTCTTATAATTACAGGAGGAAACTTATTTAGAATGCTAATTTTAGGTACAGTAGTTACTCCAATATACCTACTATGTGCTTCTAATTTCAGCACAATGTTTACAGAATTAGCTAAACAAGTTGGAACTATAAATGTACCAGCAGGACAATTATTAAGCTGGTTTGGAATCGAAGCTCCAACATTTAGATGGTCATTAGCTCAAGCTATGAACGCAATAAATGGAGAATTTATTGGAATAGTATTCTTAGGCTTATGGATCTTATGTTTTGTATATTATGCAAAATATATGAAGAAAAGAAATGCTAAATTAGATGAGGAAATGGCAAAATAATAAAAAAAACAATACCGTATCATTATTATATGATGATGTTTAATATCAAAGATCTTAATATAGATAAGGAGATAATATTATGTTAGAAGATTTAAAAAAATCAGTAGTTGAAGTAGCTAAAAAAGCTCAAGATATAGGACTTTGTAAACATAAGGCAGGTAACTTTAGTATTAGAGATAAAGAAACTGGATATGTAGTTGTAACTCCATCTGGTATTGATAGAGAAAAACTTACATACAAAGATATTTGTGTAGTAGACTTAGATGCAAATTTAATTGAAGCTGAAACTGGATTAAAACCAACAAGTGAATTATTAATGCATTTAGAAGTTTATAAAACACGAGAAGATGTACATAGCATAGTTCATACTCACTCAAAATTTGCAACAATGTTTGCTGTTTTAGAAAAAGAAATTAAACCAGTTATATATGAAGTATTAAGTTATGGTGGAAAAGTTCCTGTAGCTCCATATGGTAGACCTGGAACTATTGAACTTGCTAAAAGCATAGTTGAACCAATGAAAATATCTGATGTTTGTTTAATGTCTAAACATGGTGTACTTGCTGTTGATAAAGAAGATATTCATGAAGCATTATTAAAAGCTATATATGTTGAAGAAGTTGCAGAAATATATTATGGAACATTAATGCTTAATGGATTAAAAGAACCTGACTATATTTCAGATGAAGAAATTGCTAAATGGAAATATCCAGATCAAATAAACTTAAAGAAAATAAAATAAATCATTTTTAAATTAACCCGAAAACTTTAAATATTTATACAACCCAATAAAAATTAACATTACCTAATTTATAAAATAGCTATCTAAAAGCCACAAGTAAAACTTGTGGCTTTTTATTTAAAAATTTATTTTATAAATGACTTATTTACTTTATCCTCGTAACCTCATAACCCTTGTTTTTCATTATATTTACTATTCCATCCTCACCAAAAAAATGTAAAGATCCAACAGCTATTGCATATACTCCATTTTCATTAAAAAATCCTTCCATCTTTTTTACCATATTTATATTTCTATCTTTTATCATAAGATTATATTCTTTCTTATTTTGCTTTTGAAACTTTATTGCTTCTTCCATAACCTTACTATCCCCTTTAGAATACCCATTCATTAACTCTTTGGAATAATTAATTATATCTTTTCCATTTTCAATGAACTTTCCATCTTTATGAAGATCTAAATTTACCTTTAAAGCATCTATTCCATTAACTTTATTTAGAAGATTCACTTGAAAACCTATAGTTTCTAATTCAACTACTCTCTTATTTTTATTTAAGGAGTTTTTAATTAACATATCATCAAAAGTTTCCATAGCTAGTCCAGATCTTTCATATAAAATAGACTGTAGATTATGTACTACTAAATATGGTTTTAATACTCTAATCTTTTCATAGTCATAATTAACTTCTTTACATATAGATTTAAGATTTTTAATTTGTTTTTTATTAAGTTCATCCTCAATTGATTTACCACCACTATATGTTCCTTCTACATTAATTTTTAAAAGTTCATCTTCTGAAGGATTAATTTCAACTGCTAATACATCAGTACTTCTCAATATTTCTTTTATTGTTTTAGTAAAATATTCATATCCATTATTAATAGGATGCATTGTTCCTATTAAATACATAGTCTTATTACCTTTCTTAACCTCCCATTGAAAGCCTTTGGCTTCTACCTTCGAAGAATTTGAATAATTTTTTTCATATCCAATTGCTGCAAAGATAAAAATAATTCCTAAAACCAGTATTAAAGATGTTATTATTTTATATTTTTTTGAAAACAATTATAAAAACACTCTCCCCCTATACTGTTATTTTATTTAATTATATTGTAACATATTTTTCCATATTCCATAGTATATATTAATTAATTGATTTTTTATCAAATTTATAGTATAATTTATTTGAATATTCAGATAATTATAGTAAGCGGCAGTTACTATTTTCTTATAGAACTGACCTACTTACTATTTCAATACTACTTTTCAAAAAGATCCCCCAATACTCATCGCTTGGAGGATCTTTTTTTATTTTATATTATAAACCATCTTTACATGTTGAATTCCAGCCTCATCATAAGGTTCTGAGACTACCTTAAATCCAACATTTTCATAAAGCTTTTTAACATATTCTTGAGATGATAATTTTATTTTTTCTTCATTATAGTTTTCCTTAATATATTTTATAGCTTCCTTTAATATGACTGTTCCAAGACCATGCCTTCTATAATCTTTACTTACTATAACTCTACCAATTGCCGGTGCATCATCATATCCAAGTCCTTTAGGAAGTATTCTAAGATAAGCTGCTATCTTATCTCCATCCTTTGCATAAACATGTATACAATCTTTATCCTTACCATCAAATTCATTTTCACAGGTTATTTTTTGTTCACAAGCAAAAATCTCAAATCTTTCTTGAACTATTTTATATAAAATTTCATTTGTAAGTTCATCAAAATTCTCAATAAAAATCTTCATATGCTGCACCCTCCATTTATACCAAAGTTTTTTAATTTAAAAATCCTTAGAATCAATAAAATCTTTAATTATCTAATTTGACCATTTCCAAATATTATATACTTAACTGTTGTAAGTTCTTTAAGTCCCATAGGCCCTCTTGCATGAAGTTTTTGTGTACTTATTCCAATTTCTGCTCCAAATCCAAATTCTCCACCATCTGTAAATCTTGTTGATGCATTTACATAAACTGCTGCCGCATCAATTCTTTGAAGAAACTTTTGAGAATTAAAATAATTATTTGTAACTATTGCTTCTGAATGTCCTGTATTATATTTATTAATATGTGAAATTGCATCATCTATACTATCAACAATTTTTACACTCATAATATAATCTAAATATTCTTTATAAAAATCTTCTTCTGTTGCTCTTTCCATATCTTTTATTATACTACAAGCTCTCTCATCACCTTTTAAAAGAACACCCTTTTCTCTTAAAGCTTTAGTTAATATAGGAAGAATTTCTTCTGCAACATCTTTATGAATTACTAAACTCTCTGCTGCATTACATACTGCTGGTCTTGATGTCTTTGCATTAACTACTATATTTTTTGCCATTTCAAAGTCACAATCTGAATCTACATATATATGACAATTTCCTGTTCCAGTTTCAATTACAGGAACTGTTGCATTTTGAACTACAGCTTTTATAAGCCCAGCTCCTCCCCTTGGAATTAACACATCTATATAATCATTTAATCTCATCATCTCTGTTGCAACTTCTCTGCTTGTATCTTCAACAAGACTTACTGAATCTTCTGGAAGACCTGACTCCTTTAGTCCTTCTCTAAGAGCTTTTATTATTGCTATATTTGAATTTATAGCTTCTTTTCCACCTCTTAATATAACTGCATTTCCTGTCTTTAAACAAAGTCCAGCTGCATCACAAGTAACATTTGGTCTAGCTTCATATATTATTCCTATAACACCCATTGGAACTCTCTTCTTACCAATTTGAAGTCCATTTGGTCTATTCCACATTTCTATTACTTCTCCAACTGGATCTTGAAGATTAATAAGCTGCATAAGTCCATCTGCCATTCCCTCTATTCTAGATTTATCTAAAGATAATCTATCTAGCATAGCTTTACTTGTTCCCTTTTCTACAGCTTTCTTTAAATCTTTTTTATTTTCATCTATTATTTCATCAGCCTTTTCTAATAACTTATCTGCCATTAATCTTAAAGCTTTATCTTTATCAGTTGTACTAAGGTTTGCTAAAACATAAGAAGCTTCCTTTGCTTTCTTACCCTTTGAGATTAATTCACTCATTTTTAATTTCTCCTTTCATTTTTTGTAAATAATGTTCCGATTTCTTTACCATTTAATATTTCTAGTAATATTTTAGGATTTTCTCCATTTGCAAGCACTACATTTACACCTACATTATTTGCATATTTTGCAGCTTCAATTTTTGTAATCATTCCACCTGTTCCAAGGTTTGTTCCTGCACCACCTGCTGCCTTTTCTAATTCCTCTGTTATTTCTACTATTTCTGGTATAAGTTTTGCATCTTCATTAGTTCTTGGATCCTTATCATAAAATCCATCTATATCTGAAAGTATTATAAGAAGGTCTGCTGATACAAGCCATGAAACAATTGCTGATAAGTTATCATTATCTCCGAACCTAACTATATTCTCAATTTCATCAATAGCTACTGTGTCATTTTCATTTACTATTGGAAGAACACCCATATCTAATAATGTATTAAAAGTATTACATACATTACTTCTAATATGATTATCTTCAACTACATCCCTTGTAAGTAAAACTTGACCTACAGTAATATTATACTCTGCAAAAAATTTGCTATATATATGCATAAGCTCACATTGACCTATTGAGGCAACTGCTTGTTTTTCTCTAATACTTTGGGGTCTTTCTTCTAACTTTAATTTACTACATCCAACTCCTATAGCTCCTGATGTAACAAGTACAACTTCTTTACCACAATTCATTAAATCTGAAATAACTCTAGTTAATACTTCAATTCTTGTTAAATTAATATTTCCATTTTCATAAGTTAAGGTAGATGTTCCAACCTTTATAACTATTCTTTTAGCATTTTTTATGTCGTTTCTTATATTCATTTTTTACAACCCCTTGTATTTAAATTATATAATTAATCTTGTTATTCATTAGTTATTTTAAGATCGGAAGAGCACACGTCTGAACTC
>ERZ1463036.317-NODE-317-length-10669-cov-8.903241_pt1 | contig 10669 bp, 11 predicted proteins | sample MGYA00564485_ERZ1463036 | MGnify/ENA primary metagenome ERZ1463036 (study PRJEB39244, sample SAMEA3635127) | Helicobacter pylori | study: EMG produced TPA metagenomics assembly of PRJEB11511 data set (Assembly of a 5300-year-old Helicobacter pylori... | reverse complement strand
AAAGCTTATAAATAGTCTAACAACTTTGATAACAATTTGTTCCTGTTCCTGTATGAGTTATTCTATCTTGTCTTTCATGATATTTACCTGGTCCAAATCTTTCGTCTAAGCTTAAGTATCCAGTAACTCTTGAAACACCTTGTATGTCTGTGCTACCACAATTATTACACTTCTTTTCATTACTTTGTAAATAAGTTCCACAATTTTTACAATATCTTATATGGAAGTTTATTCCTAAGTAACTTATATTAGTATTTCTATATGCATAATTTAATATATCCATTATATCTTCACCTGATGGAGAATCATCAACTTCTAAGTAGCTTATATGTCCTCCATTACAAAGCTTATGGTATGGAGCTTCTATATCTATTTTATCTTTTATTGAAATAGAACATCCAACTGGAACATGATAACTATTAGTATAATATTCTTTATCAGTTACACCTTTAATTATTCCAAAAACCTTTTGGTCTTGCTTTATGAATTTTCCTGATAATCCTTCTGCAGGTGTTGCATATGCACTCCAGTTAAGTTTTGTTTCTGCAGTTAATTTGTCACAATAAGATCTTAAATGTTCAATTATTTTTAATCCAAGTTCTCTTGCTTTTTCATCTTCTCCATGATGTTTTCCAACTAATGCAACAAGTGTTTCTGCAAGTCCTATAAATCCAATTCCCCAAGTTCCTTGTTTTAAAATTGGTTCAATTGAATCATCTGGTGAAAGTCCTTCTGAACCTTTCATTAAGTGTTGACCTGCTACAAATGGTAAATCTTTAACTCTTAATTTTTTAAGAACTCCATATCTATGCATTAAAGCTTCTTTTGCAAGATTAAGTCTTGTATCAAATATTTCAAAGAACTTATCTATATTTCCTTGTGCTTGTATTCCTATTCTAGGTAAGTTTATAGTAGTTGGTGCTATATTTCCTCTTCCATTAACTCCTGGTTCTCCATTTACATTACTCATAAGGTATGTTCTACATCCCATTGTTGCTGGAATGATTCCCATATCGTAATATTTTTTATTAAAATCAGCATCTATATTCATAAATGTAGGATTCATCCTCTTAGCTGCAACTCTGCATGCTAATTTATATAAATAAAAATATGGATCACTTTCTTCTCTATTAACTCCATCTTTAACTCTAAAGATTATATTAGGGAATATTGGTTGCTCTCCCTTTCCTAATCCTTTTTCATATTCTAATAAGAAAATTTCACAAACAAGTGCCGCATCCTTAGATTCTGGTATCCCAATATTCATTGAACTAAATGGAACTTGTGAACCTGCTCTTGAATGCATTGTATTTAAATTATACACAACTCCTTGCATTGCTTGATGAACTCTTTTTCTTAATTTATCTTCTGCAAGTTCATATATCTTTTCTTCTGAAATTCCAAGTTCTTTTAATTCAGATATAATTTCTTGTCTTGTTGGTTCTACAAAAATACCCATGTCATTATCAAAGTTTGGATGTGATTGTCCTCCAAACATATCATTTTGAGTTGATTGTAATAATATACATGATAATTCTGCTGCTGTTTCTATTCTTTTTGGCTTATTTATAGTTCCGTATCCTGTATTGAATCCTCTTTCTAAAACCTCTCTAGTTGGTATATGAAGACAATTAGTTGTTAAGTTATAACTATCTAAATCATGGTAATATAAATCACCAATTTCATGAGCTTTAGCTAAATGCTTTGGCATTGATGCTAAATTATACCATTTGTTTGATTCAGATGCTATTCTTAATAATTTAGAGCTAAAATTATTACCTACATTTGCATTATCTCTATCAGTTTCTACACCTATCTTGCTAATAGCTCTCATAAGATCTGATTTTATTTCTCTAACAGTTGTTCTGTCTTTTCTATAATTTCTGTATGCACTTAACACTTCGTTTAAATCTAATTCCATTAAAGCTTTTTCTACAAGATTTTGAACTTCCTCTACAGATATTTTATTTTCACCGCTTAATTCTATATAGCTAATAACCTTTTGAACTATCTCTAAAGTCTTACTTGTTTTTAAATTTATATTTATTTCCTCAGCTGCACGCTTTATAGCACTTGCTATCTTATCTGAATTGAATTCAACTTCCCTGCCGTCTCTTTTAACAACATATAGCACATAAACTACCCCCGTTCACACAATATATAGTATATTTTTTAAATGCTTGTATTATTATACTTCAAAAAATATTTAAGTGCAATTACATTTTTTTTTTAATTATTCGATATATATTCTATTCTTACTTAGTTAAATCTGTTTAAATCTTCCTCCCTCTCTTTTTTCAATCTTGACAGAAAAATTTCTTATTGAATAATGAATTAATTAAGGCATAACCTTAATATATATTAAGTAATTAGCTTTTTATTTCAGGAGGAAAATATGAAAAAAAAATTATTATTATATCTTATTCCAATATTTATGATTTCATCATTAGTATCTTGCAATTCTAACAAATCTATTCCTACATCTCAAAATAATATAGAAAATATAAAAACTGAAAAAATATATAATTATCCATTTACAGGTATTGAATCAAAAGAAAATCCTGAAGCCAAAACTCCATATATGGCAGTTGTTGAAAATTCTAAGGCTTCAAGACCACAAAGCGGATTATCATTTGCTGACATAATATACGAAACTTCAGCTGAAGGGGGAATTCCTAGATTTATTGCTATATATCATAGTAATAATGCTAAAAAAATAGGACCTATAAGAAGTATTCGTCCATATTTTTTGACTATATCAAAAGAATACTCCCTTCCTATAGCTCATTGTGGTGGATCTAAAGAAGCCCTTAATGAGGTAAAAGAGGATACTGCAATTATGAGTTTAAACGAAATGTATAACGGTAAATATTACTATAGAGATGATGAAAGAAAAGCTCCTCACAATTTATATACATCAAGTACTAAAATACTTAAAGCTATAGAAGATAAAAAATATAATTTAAAAGCAGAATCTCCTTTGAAATTTGATAAAGAAACTTTCAAAAACGAAGCTTTAAAATCAAGTAATAATATAATAGTTGAACCTAACAATGTATATAAAACCTCTTATACTTTTAAAGATGGTGTGTATACCAAACATATGGATGGAGAAATTGCAGTAGATGCTCTAACAAATAAGCCACTAACATTTACTAATATAGTCATACAAAAAACTGATATAACTTTACAAGCTGACAATTCTCATTTAGATATAGATTTAGTTAATACTGGAGATGGACTTTTATTTTCTAATGGAAAAGTAATGGAAATAAAGTGGAATAAAGATTCAGAATTTGGAGATACTAGACTCTATGATTTGGAAGGAAATGATGTCTCTTTAACACCAGGTAATACTATATGGAATATAGTAAATTCTGACTCTAAAATAACTTACTAAATCTAAAAAGAAATTATTTTTGTAAATAATTTCTTTTTTCTTGCTAAACATTATCAGTAATGCTATAGTTTATATTATCAGTAGTGATAAAGATTTTATTATAATCTAAAAATTAGGAGGAATCATTCATGCAAAAAATTGCTGTTTTAACTGATAGTGGATCAGATTTAACTTTAGATGAATTAAAGAAAAATAAAATAGAATTTGCACCATTTAAGGTTATATACTCAACTGGTGAATTCGAAGATAAAATAGATTTAAGCCCCGAAAAAGTTTATGCTGATTTAGATAAAGAAATACCAACTACTTCATTACCTAGTACAGCTAGAATTGAAAACATATTAAATAAATTAGAAGAAGAAGGATATACTCATGTAATCGCAGTTACAATTTCAAGCGGGCTTTCAGGAACTAGCAATTCAATAAGATTAGCTCTTGAAGATCATCCTAAATTAATATCTCATGTTTTTGATACTAAGATACTTAGTATGGCTGAAGGTGCTTTAGTATTAAATGCAGCAGAATTAGTTAAAGAAGGAAAAACATTTGAAGAAATAATTGATGAACTACCAAAACTTCGTAAAAAAACTTATGGTTACTTTACTATAAACACATTAGAATATTTAAGAAAAGGTGGAAGAATAGGAAAAGTTGCTGGAACAATCGGTGAAATATTAAATTTAAAACCTATTATTTCTGTTGATGATGAAGGTGTATACTATACTTTTGCAAAAGTACGTGGAAGAAAACAATCAATAAATAAACTTTTAAAGATAGCAAAAGAACATCTTGATAAATCTAAATGTAAAGTATGGGTTTTAAATGGTGGATCTTCTTATGAAGAATTTAATCCATTTTTTGAAGCAGTTTCTAAGTTACACAATATAGAATCAATAGCCCCTGCTACAATTGGACCAGCATTAGGAGTTCATACAGGACCTGGTTTATTAGGATTAGTATTTCAAGAGGTGTAATAACTAATGAAAAAAACAAATTTTTCTGATTTAAAGGATATAGAATCTGAGGAAAGACGTCTTTATGAGGAATATAAAAAGAAAATTAACGAACTAAAAAAAGTAAAGAAAGAAAAAGAAGCGGTTGGTCAGGTTTTTACAAAGGGACTTTTACCGATTTACGTTCTTCATATACTAACTTTAGGTCCTACAACAGGAAATTATATATCTCATGAAATAGGAGTCCGTACAAAAGGGAATTGGATTCCTAGCACAGGAGGAATATATCCATTATTAAAAAGTTTTGAAAAAGAGGGATTAATTGTTGGAACTTGGGATAATCCTAAAAAAAAATTCAGAAAAATATATTCTATTACTCCAGCTGGTAAAAAAGAATACTTAAAAAAGAAATATTTATTAAAGCCTAAAATAGAAGAAGCTTTAGATGTTTTTAAAATTATATATAACGATATTTATTAAAAGATGCTAATTATTAGCATCTTTTTTTGTATAGATATTGTATATGATGATAAAAATATTAATATAAAAAAACAATTGTAATAACTACAAGATAAATGCATACTATAAAATACTACTAAGGAGGTTTATATCTTGCGTGGACAAATTATTGATATTAATAATATAGAGGCTTTTATAAAATTAGAAGATGGAAGATTAATTTCAATACCATCTTATAAAACTAATGGCTCTTCTATTGGTAAATATATATACCTAACAGATACTCTTTCAAATTCTCCATCTAATCATTATTTTTGTAAATATACAAACAACATTTTCTAATAAAAATAGCAGATCTAAAATTTAGATCTGCTATTTTTATTATTTAATTATTCTGTTTCAATAGCATCAACTGGACAGTTTTCTGCTGCTTCACTAGCACCATCTTCATGTTCTTGTGGTACATCACTATTAAAAGCTATTGCTTTTCCATCATCATCCATTGTAAATACATCTGGACAAATTGATGTACATAGTCCACAACCAATACAAGTATCCTTATCTACATGTGCTTTCATATAAAAATTCTCCTCTCTTTATAGAGAGTACATCTTAATATAATCCTTCGAAGATTAATGAGTATAGAGGATTATCTAATACGTACTCCTCAGCTCTTCCCTCTTCTAATGCTTCTGTAAGCTCTAAGTTTATTGGAAGTTCTCCTAAAAGTGGTAATCCAAGATATTCTGCATGTTCTTCTGCTGATTTTTTACTAAATACTCTTAATTTCTTGTCACAACCATCACAAATTATGTAAGACATATTTTCAACAACACCTCTTATTGGTGTGCCTACTTTTTGAGCCATCTTTACAACCTTTTTAACGATCATTGAAACCATATCTTGTGGTGTTGAAACTATTATAAGTTCTTTTATGTTAAAATCATTCATAACTGTAAGAGCTATATCTCCTGTTCCAGGTGGCATATCAATTAATAAATAATCTAATTCTTCCCACTCAGTATCAAAATACATTTGATTTAATACTCCAGTTATTACTGGACCTCTCCATATAACTGGATCATCTTCTACATCAGTTAAAAGATTCATAGACATAACTTTTATTCCACTATTAGTAATAGCTGGGATGAACTTTAAATTTTGTTCATCTATTGATATTATTTGCCCTCTTTTATTATTTATACCAAAAAATCTTGGCATTGATGGACCTGTTATATCTGCATCAAGAACTCCAACCTTGTAACCTTTCTTTCTAAGAATAGTTGCCATTATACCAGTTACAGTAGATTTACCAACTCCACCTTTACCGCTTATAACTCCAATTACATTTTTTATTTTCCCGTATTTTGGTTTCTTTTTAAATTCACCTATTGGGGTTCCTTTAGTTGAAAATTCATTCATTTCTCTTCCTCCTCAGTTTACCAGTTTTCAGGCTTTTGCCCATTCTTTCCTACTGTTATATCCCATTTTTTAAAGTCATAATGACCTACAACATAATATTTACTATATACATTATCAGTCTTATTATCTATTGTTATAAGTGTTCTAAATGTGCTACTATCATACCCTTTGTTTTGTACATTAACAATTACATTAAAATTTTGAGAATTATCCTTTTTCATAATTTCAGCTCCAGGAATTATCTTTTGAACATCCTTTTGGAAGCCTTGTAAATCAACTGAAAAAACATATTTAACACAATCTATATCTCCAAGTATATTAATTCCAACCTTATACTTTCCATTTCCAAGTTGATCTTTATTCATCTCTAGTACCTTCATTATTGTTCCATAGTAAATTGAATTAAAATCTCTTGGTCTTCTTATAAATGATAAATTATTTATTATTGTCTGGTCTAAATTTTTAGGAACTTTATATGCATTGGTATCATTATAAAAATTACCTTTTCCACTTTCAGAAACACCAACAACATAATTATATGTTTTAACTTGATCTCCTGAATGAATTTTGAAAATATAGTCTGGATCCAATGAACTTCTTTCTGATTCTGGGTTTCCAGATGATAATTCTTTATATATTTCTTGAATAGCCTTTGGATCAGTAACCTTAAATCTAAATCCTGTATCCCTACTGCTTTCAATTATAATTTCATCTACTTTATTTGTTTTCATATAATTAAAATCATTATTTCTAAGCCCAAGTTTAACCATTGCATCGTTTAATGGAGAACATCCAACCATAGTTACTCCAATAATAAGCATAGTACAAAGCATTAGTATTTTAGTTATTCTACTTTTTTTCACCTTGTTTATCTCTCCTTTTTATTTTATCCAAATTGTATATTATACATCCAAAAATCAATGTGAAAATAGCTATAAACTGTGATGTAGATAATACTCCTACATTTCCTCTAGGATCATTTCTTAAAAATTCAACAAAGAATCTTCCAATACTATATATTATTATGTATAAAGCTAAAACTCTTCCTTCTTTTTTGTTTTTTCTACTATACCATAATAATACTCCTCCTAGGATAAAATCAAATATTGAGCTATAAATTTGGGTTGGTATTAAGTTTATTCCACTTGGAGCTAAAGAATTTACTGGAAATTTTACTCCTATTGGAAGTGAAGTTTCCTTTCCATAGCAACATCCTGCTAAGAAACACCCTATTCTTCCAAATCCTTGGGCCAAAACTACACATGGAGCTGCAAAATCTAACAATTTCAAAGAATCAAATTTATTTTTCTTACAATATAAATAAAGGACTAAAGCACCTAAAATTATTGCTCCATAAATAACAAACCCATTACCAAAATCAAAAAGGATTGATGGATCATTAATTATACTCTTAAGTTCAGTTATTATAAATAATATTTTACCACCTAAAACACCGCCTATAACTGTGAATATTAGTAAATTTAACATTTTATCTTCATTGTATCCAGCATTTTCTGTTTTCTTTAAAAATATAGCTGAGGCTACTATTATACCTATAGCTATCATAAATCCATAGCTGTACACTTTAAAGTTTCCTATTTGAAATAATATTAATCTCATATCTCCTCCAAAACTCGTATAAGTAATTAGGAGAAGCTTAAGCTTCTCCTAATCATATTTAAATTATAATACTTTACATTATCATTGGCAAACTATTGTTATATTACAATTTTATTACTTTGAAGGCACAACAATAGTTGAATTTTTATAATCATAAAACATTAACCAAAAACCAATATCATCATCTTTTTTCTTACACCAAGTAACAAATCCTGATTTACCTCCATATGGTTGCTCATCCTTATCCTTTTTACCTGGAATAGCATAAACTAAGTACTTTAAATTTCCTTTTGAATCACACTTATATCCAAGCATAAAGTATCCATGTCTTCTTATATATGGGTAGTAATTTAACATAGGATAATAAATTATTGAATATCTATTATAATCATTAATGCTGCACATATCTTCTATATCCCTAACAGGCACTTTATACCACTTGCAATAAGGCAATCCCTTAAATTCTCCTTTAACCTGCTCTAAATCATTAACTAGATTTTCAAAAAAGTCTCCAATCCCACCTCTTAACTTAAAGTCATATGGATCTAAACTTTGTTCTATGTTTCTTTCATAGTTTTCAAATTTTTCTAATACAGGTTCTCTTTCGCTACATGAACATTTTAAATTATCATTTTTTTCATCATAATCATATTTTTCTTCATGTTCTTTATTATTCTCATCTTTATCATGATCTTCTTCGCGACATTTATGATCACATACATCTTTATGATATTTGTTTTCATCTTCTTTATTGTAATCATCACATTTGTCATGTTCATCTTTTTTATCATAATCTTTCTTATTAGAATCATTTTTATCATTGTGATATTTATTGTTTAAGTTATCCTTATCTTCATGATACTTATTATATTTCTCTTCATTATTCTTTTCATTATCATTTTCTTTTTTATCATAGGATTTTTTAATATATTCTTTTGGCTTTGTATTTTTACCTTTGTCATCACAGTTTAAAACCTTAAAGTTCTTCCATCCATCTTGATACTTTTCTCCATTAATAAATCCATACATTAAAAAGTCTAGTTTTTCTCCTACCTTCTTACATACTGCTGCTCCTGAAATTTTATCGTAAGAAAAATCTAGTCCTCCTATATCATCAGAAAAATATTCTATACAAGCCTCACCTTTACCAACATTATTAATATCCATTGGTCCCATATCAATAATTTGTTTCATATCTTTTTTGTTGCAAATAAGTACTATGGCATAACTGTCATCCTTTTTTAAGTTCTGAGCATAAAACGTTATTTTACATTTATCTCCTTTTGCTTCAATTTTTGCATATCCAGATAAAGCCTTTTCATTTTTAGAAGAGTTTTTATAATTTTCATCTTCTTGTAATATTATAAAATTTCTATATAACTTATTATGTGCCAATCTCAAATTACCTCCACATACATTTATTCAATATATTATATGCGTGAAGGTTCCTGTTATGATAATATTAGTTTATTTATATTCATAAATTCTATCACTAAGCTTTGCAAACTCTTCAAGGGATAAAGTTTCTCCTCTTCTCTTAGGATCTATTCCAGCTTCTTCAAAAGCTTTTTGTAAATCTTCTTTATTTAGTCCTATATTCTTTACTCCATTCCATAAAGTTTTTCTTCTCATATTAAATGAGCTTCTTATTATTTCAAACATAAGAGTTTCATCTTTAACTTTAACCTTTGGCTCATCTAGTCTGTCTAATCTTATAACTATAGATTCAACTTTAGGTCTTGGTATAAATGAACTTGGAGCAACCTTTCTTATTATTTTAGTATTGCAATAATATTGAACTAATAGTGAAAGTGATCCATATTCCTTGCAATTTGGCTCTGCATCAATTCTCTCTGCAACCTCTTTTTGAATCATTATAGTTAAGCTCTTAAACTTATATCTATCCTTTAAAAGTTTAACTATAATTGGGGTAGTTACATAGTATGGAAGGTTAGCTACCAGCTTTACACTTTTTTCATCTCCAATTATTTCATTAAAGTCAACTTTAAGTGCATCCTTGTGTATAAGTGAAAAGTTTGGATTACTTCCAAGTTCTTCAGTTAATATAGGTATTAAATCACTATCTAATTCAATTGAAACAACCTTTTTAGCTTTATTTAAAAGATGAGCTGTAAGTGTTCCAACTCCAGGACCTATTTCTATTACTAAATCCTCATCATTTACATCTGCACCACTTACTATATCATTTAACACAGAATCATCTATAAGAAAGTTTTGTCCTAAACTCTTTGAAAATTTAAAGTTGTACTTTTTTACAAGTTCTTGAGTTTTATAATCTTTTATTTCCATATTATTATTCTCCTATTTCCTTATCTACCTTTTGTATAGCTTTTACAAATTCATCTTTATCTATTCCATAATTATTTAATCTAGATACCATTTGCTTTGCATTTCCATATCCAATTCCAAGTTCTTTTCCAAGGGCCATTCTTCTTTCTTTTGCTTTACTATCTGCTGTAAGTTTAAAGAAAAACATATCTTCCATTCCATAAATAGCTGTCTTCTCTTCTAATGTAACTTTAGCTCCTTCTAAAGCTCTTATTATAACTTCAGGGCAAGCATTCTCTACTCCAATATCTCCGTCTTTTAATCCATCTTCTTGAGCAATATAAGCATGCTTTATTCCCTTTACTCTTTTTCTAATAATACTTCTTATCTTTTCTCCTGCAAAATCAGGATCAGTAAGAACTATTACCCCCTTTCTTTTTTGAGCTTCTTTTATTCTATCTATAACTTTTCTATTTATTCCAAATCCTCCAACAGCAATAAGTTCTGCATCCACAGCCTTTTTTAC
>ERZ1463036.316-NODE-316-length-10690-cov-9.189093_pt1 | contig 10690 bp, 10 predicted proteins | sample MGYA00564485_ERZ1463036 | MGnify/ENA primary metagenome ERZ1463036 (study PRJEB39244, sample SAMEA3635127) | Helicobacter pylori | study: EMG produced TPA metagenomics assembly of PRJEB11511 data set (Assembly of a 5300-year-old Helicobacter pylori... | reverse complement strand
TCCTGGAGCTCACGATCGGGATTGAACCGACGACCTCCGCCTTACCAAGGCGACACTCTTCCAACTGAGCTACGTGAGCACTCAATTCATGAGTTTTCTTTAATATACCAATTATAAAGTTTACTATCATTCTTTTTGTTTGTCAATAAAAATTCACTACTTTATACCAAGGCATTTTTCAAGTTTTCTTTTTACCCTTTGTAATGCATTATCTATTGATTTTGCATGCCTATCTAAATCACATGCTATCTCTTGATAGGATTTACCATCAAGATAAGAATTTAGTACCTCTAATTCTAATCTTGATAAAACTTTTTCTATTTCTTCTTCAATTCTTACTTTTTCTTCTTGACTTATAACAAGTTCTTCAGGATCTGTTATTTTAAATCCCGAAAGAACATCCAATAAGGTTCTTTCAGACTCTTCTTCATAAATAGGTTTATTTAATGATACATAAGTATTTAATGGAATATGTTTTTGTCTTGTTGCTGTTTTTATTGCTGTTATTATCTGTCTTGTTACACAAAGTTCTGCAAATGCTTTAAATGTTGATAGTTTATCTGGATTAAAGTCTCTAATTGCTTTATAAAGACCTATCATGCCTTCTTGATAAATATCCTCCTTATCTGCACCAATTAAAAAATATGATTTTGCCTTAGTTTTTATAAAACTATCATATTTATTTATTAAATATTCTTGTGCTTTTACATTTCCATTTTTAGCTTCTACTGCGATTTCTTCATCACTTTTTTCTTTAAAACATAAACATTTAGTCATAGAATACCCACCATTTCAACATTTTACCATAAAATAAAACCCTTTATATAACTGCTATTATACATAGCACTGAAAGCTAAGTCAACAACATCAATGACTTCTACGTAGTTTCTCAAGTTTATTTAAAACATCATCATCAACATTATCTCCTAAATTATTTTTTTGAGAAACCATATTGCTTTCTGTCTTTATTCTTATTTTCTTTTCCAAACCAACAATCTCATTATAAAATTCTAATGAAGACATTCTTACAGCTCCCCGTTGAAATATCGTTTGCTGTTCTAACCAATCTGATGTAACTACATAAACTTCATATCTTCTACCAATAGAATGAACAGTTTTTTCTATATATCCATCAGCAGTTTCCCCATCTTTAGTAAAAACTATAGATAAATTTTTATTAACTTCTTCTTTACTTTCTATATTGCCTGCAACTTTATGTCCATCAAATACTAAAATCACTTTACAACCATTATAGCTTCCATAGTTATGCAATATATCTACTAATTTATTTCTAGCTCCATCAAAACTAATATTCTTTAAATCCTTTAAATTGGGCCAACTATTTAATACATTATATCCATCTATAAATATAATTTTCAAAATTCATCCCTCTTTTTATTTTAATCTACCCTTTAATACTTCATACATCATTATACCACCAGCAACTGATGCATTTAAAGAATTTATTTTTCCAATCATAGGTATTTTAACTAATTTATCGCATTTCTTAAGAGTTAGTTTTGATATTCCTCTACCTTCACTACCTATTATCAATGCACAAGGCCCACTAAAGTCCACTTCGTAACTATACTCTTGTCCTTCTATATCTGCTCCATAAACCCAAACTCCTTCAGATTTTAAATCATCTATAGCGTTGTTTATGTTGGTAACTTTTGCTATTTTTACATGTTCTACTGCTCCAACTGATGATTTATATACAGTAGCTGTTACACCAACATTTCTCCTTTTTGGAATTATAATACCATGTACCCCACAAGTTTCCGCAGTTCTGATTATTGAACCTAAATTGTGAGGATCTTCTAATTCATCTAATATTATTATGAATGGATCTTCATCTTTTTTCTTTGCTTCATCTAATATATCCTTTACTTCAAAATATTTATATGGTGTTATTCTTGCTATTACACCTTGATGTACTGCTCCATCTGACATTGAATCTAGTTTCTTTTTATCTACTTCTTTAAGCACAATTCTATTTTCTTTTGCAAGATTTATTATTGAATTTATTGAACCTTCTCTAGGTCCATTTGTTATATATAACGCTTCTATTGTTTTTTTGCTTTTTAATGCTTCCATAACAGCATTTCTACCTATTATTAAATCTTCTCTTACTTGCTCTATTTGTTTATTAATTAAAACTTTTCCTTCTCTTTGCTTAAATTGTCTTTCTTCTCTAAATGTTTTACTATCTTTGTTTCTAGGTGAAAAATCACCTTCTACTTCTCTATTTTCTCTAAATTTATTATTTTTTCTATCATCTCTTCTTCTATTTTGATTACTCTTTTTTATTCTTGTCATTTTACATAACTCCTTATTTAGGTTATATTTTTATTTTTTACATATTTCTATACTTTTATTAAATACAAACTCTAGTCTTTCTATATCATTTATTAAGTACAAGTATCCAACTAAAGCTTCAAAACCTGTCGCCATTCTATAATCTCTAACATCTGCATTTTTAGGAACAGTTGCTGACTTAGCATTTCTTCCTCTTTTATAAATATAGCTTTCTTCTTCTGTTAATAAATCTTCTATTCCATGCATTATATCTGATTGACTTTTTGCTTTAACATAGTTTATAGCTTCTCTATGAATTTTATGGGCTGAAAGTTCTGTATTATTTGAAATAATATAATCTCTTATAAATAATTCATAAACTCCATCTCCTATTAATGCTAGTTGAAGTGGATTTAGTCTTCTAGCTTCATCTTTTGTAAATTCCCTATTTCTAAAATTCTCTAACATATTATTACTCCTTTAAATAAGGGCTGCGCTTAATTGCACAGCCCTTTTTAATTAGTTAACCTTTTTCCATCTTACTCCTTGTGGAGTATCTTCAAGCATTATTCCTCTTGCCTTTAAGTCATCTCTTATTTTATCTGCAAGGGCAAAATCTCTATTCTTTCTTGCTTGTTGTCGTTGTTCTATTAGTCCTTCTATTTCAGAAGCTTCATCTGCTAAATCGCCTTTAGTTGATTTTTGTAACATTCCAAGAGGTGCTCCAAGTTCTCTTATTAGATCTAAAGCTCCCTTTGCTAATTCCTTTGATGAATTTCCATTTATATTAGTGTTAACATCTTTAACTAAATCAAATATTGCAGTTATAGCATCTGCTGTATTGAAATCATCATCCATTTTTTCAATATATTTTTCTCTATATTTATTTAAGCTTTCTAGATACTTCTTTTCTTCTTCATTCATTTCAACTCTTGAAACTTCATCCATAAGATTTTCAAGATTTCCTATTGCATTATATAATCTTTCAACTGATGACTTAGCTGATTCTAATAAATCAGCACTATAGTTTAATTGAATTCTATAATGACATGAAAGCATTAAAAATCTAATTACATCTGCATCGTATTCTTTTAATACATCTCTTGCTGTAAAGAAATTATTTAATGACTTAGACATTTTTTGATTATTTACATTTACATAAGCTGAATGTAACCAATAATGTGCAAATGGTTTTCCTGTTAAGGCTTCACTTTGAGCTATTTCATTTTCATGATGTGGAAATGCTAAATCCATTCCACCTGCATGTATATCAATTGTATCTCCTAGAATGTTCTTTGCCATACATGAACATTCTATATGCCATCCTGGTCTTCCTTCTCCCCAAGGACACTTCCATGCTGGTTCTCCTTCTTTCTTTGCCTTCCATATAGCAAAGTCCATAGGATCTTTCTTTCTTTCATCTACATTTATTCTAGCACCAGCTTGTAAGTCATCTAAATTTTGTTTTGATAGCTTTCCATAACCTTGGAACTTCTTAGTGCTAAAGTAAACATCACCATCTACTTCATAAGCATAGCCTTTTTCAATTAGTTCCTGTACAAACTTAATTATTTCACTTATATATTGAGTAGCCCTAGGATTAACAGTTGCTCTTTCTATATTAAGAGCATCTGCATCTGTATAATATTCTCCTATATACTTATCTCCAACTTCTTTTACTGAAGTTCCTTCTTCATTTGCTCTCTTTATCATCTTGTCATCTATATCTGTAAAGTTTTGAACAAATTTAACATTATATCCTCTATATTCAAAATATCTTCTTATTGTGTCAAAAACTATAAATGTTCTACCATTTCCTATATGAAAGAAGTTATATACTGTAGGTCCACAAACATACATTTTAACTTCTCCTGGAGTTATTGGTATGAATTCTTCTTTTTTTCTTGTTAGCGTGTTATAAAGCTTCATTCTAATTCCTCCTAATTATCTTATTTTTAGGTTATGCTTTTCGAATTCTGCTCTGACTCTTTCCTTTGCATCTTCTATCTTTATAGTTTCATTTTCGCCGCCATCTCTTAGTTTAAATTCAACTTCTCCGTCTCCTATTTTCTTACCTACTGTAATTCTCATAGGAATTCCCATAAGTTCTGAATCTTTAAACTTAACTCCAGCTCTTTCTTTTCTATCGTCTAAAAGAGCTTCTACTCCCATTTTGTTTAATTCATTATAGATTTCTGTAGCTATTCTCATTTGCTCCTCATCCTTTGAATTAACAGCAATTACTGAAACATGATATGGTGCAACTGATAAAGGCCAGATTATTCCATCATCATCATGATGTTGTTCAATTATTGATGCAAGTGTTCTTGTAACACCTATCCCATAACAACCCATTATAAATGGCTTTTCTTTACCATCAACATCTATAAATTTAGCATTCATAGCTTCTGAATATTTAGTTCCTAACTTGAAAATGTGTCCAACTTCTGTTCCTCTTGCTATAGTAACTTTTCCACCGCATTTTGGACACGTTTCTCCTTCTTCTATATTTCTGAAATCTCCAACTACACCTTCAAATTCTCTTCCATAATTAACACCAGTTAAATGATATCCTGTTTCGTTAGCTCCTACAATCATATTATACATTTTACTAACTTCTTCATCTACTAGTAATAAATCTACTTTTAAGCCAACTGGACCTGCAAAACCTGTTTCTGCATTAGTTGCTTTTAAAACTTCTTCATGTGAAGCTAATTCTATATCCCCTGATGCATTAGAAGCATTTGCAACTTTAACTTCATTAACTTCCCTGTCTCCTCTAACTAAAACTCCAACTAATTTTCCATCTACATTATAAATTAAAGTTTTAACTGTTTTCTTTGGAGATACATTGAAAAATTCTGAAACTTCTTCTATAGTTCTACTATTTGGAGTTTCTACCTTTTCCATTCTAACTAATTCTTCTGCTTCTGCAACTTCAGCTATTGTTTCTGCTTTTTCTATATTAGCTGCGTAATTACATGATGTACAGAATACTACATCATCTTCTCCAACTTCTGATTTTACCATAAATTCTGCTGAATTTGATCCTCCGATAGCTCCTGAATCTGCTTCAACACATTTTGCATCTAATCCACATCTATTGAATATATTTATGTAAGCATCATGCATTTTATTATAAGCTAAATCTAATCCTTCTTGGTCCTTATCAAAACTATAAGCATCTTTCATTATAAATTCTCTAGATCTCATAACCCCAAATCTTGGTCTAGTTTCATCTCTATACTTAGTTTGAATTTGATATAAATTTATTGGTAATTGCTTATATGATTTTATCTCATTCTTTGCAATTTCTGTAAATACTTCTTCATGAGTTGGTCCTAAACAAAAATCTCTATTATTTCTATCTTGGAATCTAAATAATTCTGGACCATACGCTCCCCATCTTCCTGACTCTTCCCATAACTCTGCTGGAACTACAGCTGAACATAAAAGTTCTTGTGCTCCTGTATTATCCATTTCTTCTCTTACTATATTTTCAACATTTCTAAGAGCTTTAACTCCTAATGGTAAGTAATTATAAACTCCTGATGCCATTTTTCTTATTAATCCTGCTCTAACCATTAATTGATGACTTGCAATTTCAGCCTCTGCTGGAACTTCTCTAAGTGTAGCCATAAACATGTTTGACATTTTCATGATTATTTTCCTCCTGATTTTATTATTTTTAAATATAAAAAAGCCACCCTATTTACCAATAGGGCGACTAATAATCGCGGTACCACCTAATTTTTTTCTTTAACAATGATAACGGTATTAAACCGATAGTTTTTTCCTATTACTCCAAAGCTGGTTCAAAATCTAGTTGAGAATCTTTCAGCCGATGAATTCTCTCTCTGAAAAGGGCGATTTCTACTATTCTTCTTCATAGTTTTTAGCCAATATTCATTATATCTATTAATTATAGTCTTGGAAAAATTTCTTGTCAATATATTTGTTTTATTAATCACAAGCTAAATATTTAGCTAAAATTAAATCCTCTGGAGTAGTTATTTTTATATTTGTATAAGATCCTTCATATAGGAAAACTTTATTTCCAAAAATTTCAACAACCATAGTATCGTCTGTTACTTTTATATTATTTTCTTTTATTTTTTTATGACATTCTAATATAAGATTATAATCAAATACTTGTGGTGTTTGAACTGCAACAAGTTCTTCTCTATTAAGAGTTTCTTTTGATGAATTATCTTTATTCTTTATCTTTATAGTATCCTTAGGCATTACCCCAGGAGCTGCTGCCTTAAACTTTTTAGCACCTTTTATTCCATCTTCTATAATTTTATCAGTAACAAAAGGTCTAGCTCCATCGTGAATTAAAACAATATCGCCATTATCAATAGCATTTAATCCATTAAAAACTGAATCTTGTCTTTCTCCTCCGCCTTCAACTATCTTATCTACAAAAATATTGTATTTTTCTAATACTTCTTTTTTACAATATTCAATCTCATCCTTTGGAAGAACTAATATTATTTCATCAATTAGTTTATTTTCTCTAAATTTCTTAATTGTATAATATAACATAGGCTTTTCGTTTATTAATATAAATTGCTTACTTAAACTTGAGCCCATTCTCTTACCTCTTCCACCAGACAAAATCACTGCACTATTCATAAAACGCTCCCCTTCTAAGCTTCCTTAGGTTTAGCAAATATCATTCTACCTGCAGCAGTTTGTAATACAGATGTTACTATAACATCTATTGTTTTTGAAATATATTTCCTTCCACCTTCAACTACAATCATAGTACCATCATCTAAGTATGCTACTCCTTGACTTGCTTCTTTTCCGTCTTTTACAACTTCTACTGTCATTTCTTCTCCAGGAATAACAACTGGTTTAATTGCATTAGAAAGTTCATTAATATTTAAAACAGGTACTCCCTGAACTTCTGCTACTTTATTTAAATTATAATCATTTGTTATAACTTTTCCATCTAATGTTTGAGATAATTTTAAAAGTTTAGCATCTACTTCTGCTATTTTAGGAAAATCACCTTCCCAAATTTGAGTTTCAATGTCTAATTCCTTTTGAATTTTATTTAATATGTCAAGGCCTCTTCTTCCTCTTGTTCTCTTTAGTGAATCTGATGAGTCTGATATATGTCTTAGTTCATCTAATACAAAATTAGGTATAACTAAAGGTCCTTCAATAAAACCAGTTTTACAAATGTCAAAAATTCTTCCATCAATTATAACTGATGTATCTAATACTTTAGGTATTGCTTTACCTAATTTATTTGAAGCTTTATTTTTCTTTTCCTTTTGTGTTTTATCTTTTTGAGAACTTGTTCTTTTCATAGCCAATAAAATATTGTCTATATCGTCCTTTTTTTCAACCATTATCTTCATACCTATTATTGCACTTAATAAATTTACTAAAGCATATATTATTGGACCTAACCAACCTCCAATATCATTTAAAGGTCTAGCTAAGAAAAACATAATTATTAGAGCAATTACAGCTCCTGTGGCTCCATATATTATCTCTACTACAGTAAACTTTCTCATATTCTTTTCAATGTATTCAATAAGTTCTGAAATTGATCTGTATATTACCGGAGATACTATATATAAAATAATACCAACTAATAATGAAATAAAAATAAGGAATAATACCGGAGCAACTGTACCTGACAAATAACTAATTTGTTTTACAGCATTAATTTTTAAAATCGACTCTCCAATTACATAACCAACTAACAGCCCCATTAATGTAAAAATACCTCTAATTAATTTTTTAAACATCTTTTCACCTCCTTAATAGAATTGTTGCCAATTTTATCATATAAAATTCTTATAAGACTACTATTTTATAAAAATAGTATAATCTTTTTCTTAATTATACCATATTTAAAACGTTAACTTATATGAAGATTTTCTTAATTTAGATTATATGTATTCAAAGATTAGTTTTATACCCCCTATATTTTAAAATAAAAATATTATATTATTGTCTTAAATAATACTTATTCATTGAATCTTCATTGACAAATATTACCTAATAAATTTATAATTAATTTAAATATATTAAATACTAGCAAGGAGTTGAGACAAATGAAAGATATTATTTTTGACGATTTTCAAAATTCTGTGAATGATTCTTTACTTAGACATAAAAGTATACTTGATACATTAAGTAAATATACTGAATCAAATGCTAGAGTTAACAGGGCTATTATAAAAGCTGTTACTAATTGCGGTTGTATAAAAATAGATGCGTGTAAGCAATGCTTACCAAATGATAACGATTCTATAGATGATCTTACAGGTTGTTTTAAAACTCATATAAAAGGAAATTTATGTGATAATTGCCGTGAAGTTATTGAAAGTGAAATGGGAAATAACATTTTCTATCTTACATCTCTTTGCAATACATTAGGCATAAATCTTTATGATATTTTACTTAAAGAAAATGATAAAATTACAACACTTGGTAAGTTTAATTTTAGATAATAAACTTAAATAAAAAGCGAATTCTAATATTAATTAACAGAATTCGCTTTTATCATTTTATAATTCAGCCTTTAAAGAAATTTGATCATTTATTCTTCTTAATCCATTTTTTATTGCTTTTGCTCTAGCTTCTCCTATACCTTCTACCTTATCTAAATCATCTATATCAGCATCAATTATTCCATTGAAATTTTCAAAGTGATTTATTAAATTATCTCTAACCGTTGATGGTATCCTAGGAATTTTACTAAGCATTCTATATCCCTTAGGTGATATTAATGTATCTGCTAAGGGTGCATATCCATATCCTAATACCCTAGCTATAGCTTCCAAATCTATAAGTTCCTTTGAAGTTAAATCTTGAATATCTTCATATATTTCTTCATAATCTTTTTCTGGATTAATATAATCTCTTATTAAATAGATTCCATCTCTTTCTATATGTCTTATAAGTTCATTTAATTGCATGGAAATAAGTCTCCCCTCATTTCCAAGTTCCAAAATATATATTCTTATTTCTTCTACAATCCTCATAACCATTTCAGTTCTTTGAACTGCAGTTACTACATCAAAAAGCGTTGTTAAATCTTGAAACTCTAATAAATTTAAATTATTTATTACTCTCTCAAGAACTGACACATATTTTTCTAATGTTTGAACTGCCTGATTTGCCCTTGCAAGAATTACACTACTTTCCCTTAATACATATTTTAATTCACCTTTATAAACTGTAATTATATTTCTTCTTTGAGATATAGCAACAACTATATTTCCAGTTTCTCTTGCTACTCTTTGAGCTGTTCTATGTCTTGTTCCTGTTTCAAATGTAGGTATTGATGCACTTGGTACTAATTGAGCATTTGCACGAACTATTTTCTTTAAGTCTTCACTTATTACAATTGCCCCATCCATTTTTGCAAGTTCATACACATATGCTGGTGAATATTCTGCATTAATAGTAAATCCTCCATCTACTATATTCATAACCTCATCACTATCACCTAAAACTATTAAGCCTCCTGTTTTAGCCCTAAGAATATTTTCAAGGCCTTCCCTTAGTTGAGTTCCTGGGCACATTATTTTTAATATATTTTTTATTTCAATATCTCTTTCTAATCTCATTCACTCACCTATTTTCCTAGAATATCTTATTTATTGCTTCTCTTATATTGCTAACACCTATAATTTTAATTGTTTTATTTGATACTTTTTCTCTATTTCTATTTGGAATTATTGTATATTCAAATCCCATCTTTTCAGCCTCATTTACAAGTCTATCTACAGATGATATTGGTCTTATTTCTCCAGTTAATCCAACCTCTCCAGTTACAAGTACCTTAGGAAGCTTAATTCCTTTACCTTTTATACTCGAAATTAAAGCTATTGAAAGACCTAAATCAGCTGTTGTACCATCTAAGTTTAACCCTCCTACTACATTCACATATACATCATGATTGTAAAATGGAATCCTTAGTTTCTTTTCAAGTACAGCAAGTATTAAACTTAACCTTTGATTATCAATACCAACTGCAGTTCTTCTTGGCATTACAGCCTTTGTTTCTGTAACTAATGCCTGAATTTCTACAAGTATGGGCCTTGTTCCTTCCATAAGTCCAATTACAACAGATCCCTCTTGATTAAAAGTTGTATCTTCAAGAAAAATACTTGATGGATCATATATCTCCACTAAACCTTCTTGTCTCATTTCAAAAACACCAATTTCACTTGTTGTTCCGAATCTATTTTTCATAGTTCTTAAAATTCTAAATTCTTCAGTTCTTTCTCCTTCAAAATAAAGAACTGTATCTACCATATGTTCTAATACTCTTGGACCTGCAAGTTCCCCTTGTTTTGTTACATGCGCAACTATAAATAAAGGAATGTTTCTTTTTTTCCCAATAGATCGGAAGAGC
>ERZ1463036.315-NODE-315-length-10697-cov-18.092558_pt1 | contig 10697 bp, 14 predicted proteins | sample MGYA00564485_ERZ1463036 | MGnify/ENA primary metagenome ERZ1463036 (study PRJEB39244, sample SAMEA3635127) | Helicobacter pylori | study: EMG produced TPA metagenomics assembly of PRJEB11511 data set (Assembly of a 5300-year-old Helicobacter pylori... | reverse complement strand
CCTCAATACACATCGCCGCAGAAAATGATGAGTCTGGAAAATGGCTGGCGTAGCCGGTAGAAGTGGCGCGAAGCCAAAACCCACGGCGCTCAAGGAGCTTGCTGGAAACCCTGGCAAGCGCCCATTGCCTGAGAACGAGCCGGACATCCCGAAAAGCGCATGGGCCGTACCTGACTGCCTGTCTGGTGCCGCCCTGGATGAATGGCAGCGAATCGTCCCGATCCTGACAGCGTGCAAAGTGCTAACCGATGGCGACTATCACACCGTCATGGCGTACTGCCTGACTGTTGGTGAAATGATCGAGACCGCCCGCGCCCGTGAACCGATCCGCTCCGTCACCTTTTCCCAGTTCCGCAGCCTAGCGTCTGAGCTTGGATTGACCCCGGCCAGCCGCGCGCGAGTGCAAACGATCGGGAACAAGGAGGACGACGATGCCGCGTTCTTCAACTAAGGGGGTAGTGAAACGCGACCCCCTTCCGCCTGGCTGCTATCACGATCAGGCCAAGGCCGACAAAGCGGCTCAGTTCTTCCCGCGCTTTCTCCGTCACACCAAGGGCGAGTGGGCTGGCCAACCTTTCGGCCTGGAGCCGTGGCAGGAGAACGAAATCATCCGCCCCCTGTTCGGCAATATGCGCGCCGATGGTTCACGCCAGTTCCGCACCGCCTTTGTGGCCATCCCGCGCAAGGCTGGCAAGTCCACCACCGCAGCGGGTATCGCGCTCTACTGCCTGACCGCTGATGGCGAGATGGGTGCCGAGGTCTACAGTGCTGCTGCAGATCGGGACCAAGCGCGCATCGTATTCGAGCAAGCGCGCCAGATGGTCGACGCCCACCCGGCACTCCGCGACCGTGTGAAGTGCTACAAGAATTCGTTCGTGGTCGAAAGCACCGGGAGCATCTACCGCGTTCTGTCGGCTGATGCCTATTCAAAGCACGGCCTGAACGCCTCCGCGATCATCTTTGACGAGCTGCACGCCCAGCCGAATCGCGAGCTGTGGGACGTGTTGACCACCTCTACAGGTGCGCGCCGTCAACCGCTGACCTTCGCAATCACCACTGCCGGCCATGACAAGCACTCGATCTGTTACGAGCAATGGAACTACGCCGAGCAGATCCGCGACGGGATCATTGAAGACCCTAGTTTCCTGCCGTGCCTGTACGCCGCTCCAAAGGATGCTGACTGGCGACTGCCCAAGACCTGGCACGACGCCCACCCCGGCCTAGGCGTGAGCATCAAGACTGATTATTTCGAGACCGAGTGCGCAAAGGCCCGCAGCATTCCGGCATACGAGAACACTTTTCGCCGCCTGCTGCTGAACCAGTGGACCGAGTCCGATAGCCGCTGGCTGTCCTCGGATGCTTGGGCGGCGTGCGCTGACGAGATACCCGATCTGTCCGGAGCGACCTGTTACGCCGGTCTCGATCTGTCCAGCACCACCGACATTAGCGCCCTGGTGCTGGCGTTTCCTCAAGGCCGGAACGTGTACCTGCTGCCGTTCTTCTTCGTGCCCGAGGAAGCGTTACGCAAACGCTCGCAACGGGACAAGGTGCCCTATGACGTTTGGGCGACCCAGGGCCACATCATCACAACACCTGGCGCCGTAATCGATTACGAGTGCATCCGCCTCAAGATTCATGAGCTGGCGGAGCTGTACCAGATCAAAGAGATTGCCGTGGATCGCTGGAACGCTACCCAGCTGGCCACCCAACTGACCGGCGATGGACTGGAGATTGTCGGGTTCGGCCAGGGGTTCGCTTCGATGAACGCGCCTTGCAAGGATCTGGAGGCCCGGGTGATCGGTCGCACCCTCAAACACGGCGATCACCCGGTCATGAACTGGATGGCTGCGAACGTGTGCGTTGAGATGGACGCCGCGGGCAATCTCAAGACCAGCAAGAAGAAATCGACCGAGCGTATCGACGGCATCGCCGCTGCCTGTATGGCCTTGGGACGAACGATGGTTGCTGACGACACCCCATTAGAGACAGAGGTATTTTTCGTATGACCACCGTGACCCTGGACGAAGCCAAGCTGCATCTACGCGTAGATCAAGACTATGAGGACGCTCACATTAACGGGCTGATCATGGCCGCCGAGACGCACGTCAGCATCTATCTAGGCGATGCCTTCCCCGATCCTATGCCCGCCCCGATCAAGGCCGCCGTCCTATTGCTGGTGGGCGACCTATACGAGAACCGGGAACGCCAAGCCGACCGGACGTTGAGCGAGAACACCGCCTACTTGATGCTGCTGGCGCCGTACCGTTCAATGGGGGTGGTGTAATGGTTATCGGAAAGCTACGTCACCCGATGGATATTCAAAAGCCAAGCTATACGCAAGATCCTGAAACCGGCGAGGTGACCGAGACTTGGGCTTTCGTGGCGCGAGAATGGGCTGGGGCCGAGGGCATCAGCGGTAAAGAGTTTGTAGCCGCTGGCGCCGAGCAGAGTTCCACCACCGTACGAGTGACGCTGCGTTATCGGCCAGACCTGACCACCTCAATGCGATTCAGGCACGACGGCAAGAGCTACAACATCAAAGCCGTCCTGCCGGACAACGCAAAGCGGTTGGTGGTGTGCATGTGTGAACTGGGACTGGAGTAACAGCGATCAACGTTTATTGCTGCTGGTAGGCTGCTGGTACGGCCTGCCGTTGCAGCAAACAGATTCAGCGGAAGCCTTGAATTATATGGTGTCCCAGGGCAGGTTCGAACTGCCAGCCTTCCCCTTAGGAGGGCCAAAAATACCCGTTATCGATCAAGTAGTTATGTTGTATTTCAATGACTTAGCGTGTGGTTGTGTCCGGTGGTTCCGACTGGTATTGTGCTTTCTGCTGGTACACTGCTGGTACGGACATGAAAGCCAAGATCACACAGAAGCTCATAAACAGCCTGGCCCCTCAGGAAAAGTACTACCGGGTGTTCGATACTGACCAGCCCGGTTTCTTTATCCGTGTCCAACCTACCGGACATCTATCCTACATGATCACATGGGGCCGGAACCGCGAACGCTCGCTGGGCCGCGTGGGCACCCTCACGCTTGCTCAGGCCCGAACCGATGCCGCTCGATACCTTGCCGACGCCCATGAGCATGGTGAACCCCTTGCGGTGACTCAGAGCAGACGGGGTACGTTGATACCTACCCTCCGCCAATTCATCGACGACAGCTACATGAAGTGGTTCACAGCTCACAACAAGGGGTCTGCAAAAACATTGCACACCCTCGATAACAATTTCGACACGATCATAGACCAGCGTCTTGACGCGATCACAGGTCGCGATCTGGAGCAGCTCCGCACTGCCTGGCTGAGCGCCGGCAACAAGCCTTCAACCGCGAACCGCAAGATGGGCAGCATTAGCGGCGTATTTTCTCGCGCCGTCGATTGGGAATACCTGCCCTCCTCGCCCCTGGACAAGATCAAACCTTTGAAAGTGGACACTATGGGGAAGGTGCGCTACTTGTCCAAGGAAGAATCAAAGAACCTCAGGAATGCGCTGGAAATCCGCGAGCATCGAGCCTGTTTAGAGCGGGACAGTGCAAACAAGTGGCGATCAGAAAGACGCAAAGAGTTGTACCAAGACTTGCGAGAGATGGCGTTTACTGACCATCTAAAACCGATGGTCTTAGTTTCGCTCAATACCGGAATGAGGCGCGGAGAAGTTTTTAGCCTTACTTGGTCAATGGTAAATTTTGAAAGTAAAACGATTACTGTCGGGGGCGATACAACCAAGACTTCGGAGACTCGACACATCCCTATGAACGCAGAAGTGTTCGCTACGCTAAAGGCATGGAAAGAACAAAGCGGCACCTCCCCTTTCGTGTTCCCAGGGCTAGAGGGTGGGCGTATGGAGGACGTTAAAAGCGCCTGGATGGCAATGCTCAAAGAGGCTTGCGTGATTAGTTTTCGCTGGCATGACATGCGTCACGACTTCGCGTCACGCCTTGTGATGGCAGGGGTTCCGTTGAACACGGTGCGCGATCTGCTGGGGCACACGGACATCAAAATGACTTTACGGTATGCCCATTTGGCGCCGGATGTTAAGGCCGCTGCGGTGGAGCTTATTTGAAATACTCGTCAGCTTCTTTCATTATATCCTCACCAAACTCCGCTATTAGATCACCCTCAGTTAATATGGTTGTTTGATAGATATTCGGCCAGTCTGCCAAGGTCTTGCCACGGGCCTTTAACAGCGGCCATACTGTTTTTATGAAGTTCATCTTCGGAACGTAGGTGGTAGCCATACCCCGAGCGTCTGGATTTTCTCCTCGCAGAAAAATACCCGACGATCTAATCACCGTCCAGATACATGTTTCTTCGTGATTAAGTGTATGCGGCGAAAATATGCCTAGCATCGTTACTCGTTCAGCCTCGTCTGGAGACCAAGTTAAATCCATCAGTTCGAGCATTGTAATCTCGTTCCCCGATGGAGTTCTGACGATCTGCCCCTGTAAAGCTTGCATCACCGCCCACTCAATCACACCGGTAATAGATCGCTTCTGTTCACGCGCCAACAACTCAATGGCGAACTTGATTTTAGGGTCAATCCGGAGCGACACGTTAACAGACGGTTGCTCTGATTTTTTTGGCCTTGGCATGGTGTGGGTCTCCTTTGAGGGAGGCACTTTGCTTGCACAGCTTTACCCTGTCAATACCGTCGTGTGCGGTTATGTACCGCAATAGATTGCAAATACGAAAAAAGCGGCATAACCTTGCTTCACCTGGCCAACTCAACCAACCGGCTAGGCGGAGAAGTACATGTCCCAAGCACAGCAGTTTTCACCCCTCGCTCTAGGCATCGATGACGCCGCCATTTCCATTGGTGTCGCCCGGTCCGCCCTCTACGCCATCGTCGCTCGCGGGGAAATCGAGAGCTTCAAACTCGGCCGCCGCCGTTTGATTCTCGTGAAAGCCCTCGACGCGTACATCAACCGCGTGGCCAAAGAAGGTGCCCGTTGAACGTTCGCATCATCGGAAGGGGCCGGGAAATTCTCGGCACCTTGCAACTCCCGGCCAACACCCGTCTGGCCGATCTGGAACCACTGCGCCTTTTGGGCGCTCGTCGTGTGGAGGTGTTCCGTGAGCAAACAGCAGCGCGCCCTTGAGGCACAAGCGCGGGAAGTGGCATCAAGCCACGGTCATACCGCTATCAAGTCTACAAAGCGTCTGCCGGTAAACGGTGGGGGCGGGTTTCAACTAATCGATGCCGAGACCTGTCGGGTCAAAGCAGGTCAGCACTTCAATTTGAGCGCCGAGCAGGTCATCAAGTTTTTTGAGGGGAATGCAGCATGAACATACAAATCGAGAAAGGCCACGCGGATCTGATGATGGACTGCAGTGTTTTCATGAGCGTCATCGCCGGACTGGTCGCCGATGACGCCTGCGAGCAAAACGATCAAGAATGTGGCCGGCCGTTTCTCAATCAATATCGATTGGATGGACTGATGCGCGGTCTGAAGATGGCAAGTGAAAGCCTCGCCGAGCGAAGCGAATGGCTGTCTGAGCGGGTGGAGAAAGAAGAGAAGCAGCAAGAGGAAATGACCAAGGCAGCGCAGCAACGCCGCCAGGGTCGTGACAGCAACTTGGTAGGCAGTGTCGGGGCAGAGTGTGGCAGAGCTTGCACAGCCTGACAATCCTCTGACCTCAAGTGAAGGGGTGAGCAGTTCCCTCACCCCTTTGCGCCTGACTGTGAGCCGTTGAATGGCAAAGAAGCGATACAAGATTGACCTAAGCGGTGGGCGGGCTTTCGTGCTGCCTTACCGCCTACTGGTTCGGCCTGAGTTTCGAAGTCTGTCACCGAAGGCGGTCAAGGTCTTGCTTGTGCTTGGTACGGCGTACCACGGAAGGAACAACGGAAATCTAGCCTGCACCGAAACCACGATGGACGACAACGGGGGGATGGACAGGAAGACCATAGCTACCGCTCTGAAAGAGCTGGTGGAGGCGGGATTAGTCATCAAAACAAGAGAGCCGCGTAAAGGCTCCGATACCGCGAGGTGCGCCCTGTATGCGCTCGCTTGGGCAGTCATCGACGAATGTCCCTCATCCGACCTCGATATCAATCCCGGACCAGCACGGTTAACCCTGAGCTAATTTCGATTTTTGCGGGGGGAATTTTTCCCAAGATACGGGGAATTTTTCCCCTATCGTTTTCCCGTTATGTCCGGTTGTTTTGTGAGTAAGAAAAACACGGGGAATTTTTCCCCATATAGCGCCCTGTTTACGGGCTTATTTGGATTTCTGCGGGGGGAAAATATCCCCACCTTTATAATTTACCACCCATATACCAGTCTATTAGCGTTCCTCCAGCGCAAGCCCAGGCACAAAGCTGATGCGCCGGAAACATTCCCGCTACATGCAGGGGTATCGGGAATCTTTCCAACACCCACCCCGCCAGATCAGCGGCCCAGGTCAAACCTGAGCCCAACCCATACTACGAAACTTTCGTAAAGTCGCGATTCACGACTTTTGAACTGATCAAATAGTGACTTCCGGCGCGATTCGTCGCCAGTTGTTGGAACGAAACTCGTACCGACTCCGACTGCGTACGAATTTCGTCCGCACTAACCAGCCGGACGCCAGACGTACGCTTGGTCAAAACGACGTTTGGCGTTGTTTAGACATAACCAGGACAGACTGTTTGCTCGACTCATCACGCCGTCACACCCAGCAAGGCTCACAGCCCGTTCAGATATCCTGTTCAGAGGAGGAGCCACTTTGTGCCGACGAATTCCGTCGGCGCAAAACGTACTTTAGGCATGGCGCAAATCTGCGCCACCTACCCCGTCGATTTAACGGGTCAGGGGGGTGTGCAGAAAAATTGCACACCCAGGGGGTCGATTTGAAATCTGACCCTTGCCACATGGATTTCAAATCTGACTCGCTAGGGGGTCAGAACGGATCTGACCCCCTGTCACGCACTGGTCACGGTGACAGGTCACGTTTCAAACGGCGGCAGTGGCCAACCTGCAACGAAGGCCGGGGCAACTCACACCGTCGGTGGAAGTTAACTCCCTCAGATTGAGGAAGTTGGCAACACCCTGCATTGCAGGAAGTTAAGTCTCGACATCTCATTCGACCCAATGAGATGTATCCAAAACTGGATGCATCGACCATTCATCGGAAAGTACGTGGCGTTATTCGTACCCTCAAACACTACCGTACACAAGCAAACGAAGCGTCAGTTCGGAGCACGATAACCCCCTGTTTTGACAAATAAAACCCGCCTATGGTGAGGCCTGAGAACCCTCATCCCATAGGAAACACCCATGAACTTGAACGCCCTTCGTGAGCAGCGATCCACCAAAGTCGCCAGCATGAAAGCCCTGGTGGATAAAGCCGCAGCGGAGAGCCGCGACCTGTCTGCCGACGAAATTAAACAGTTCGACGTCCTCAAAGTTGAGGAGCGCACCGTGTCGGCTCAAGTCGAACGCGCCGAGTACATGGGCGACATCGAGCGCCGCGCCGCTGGTGAGCCGGTATCGGGTGCCCCGACATCTGACATGGACAAGCTGGCCGGTGCCGTGATGACCATCAAGGTTATCAAGTCGCAGATGGAAGGCACTCCGCTTGATGGTGCAGAAAAGGAATACGCCCAGGAAGCCGAACGCCGCAGTGGTCGCAAGGCCGAAGGCGTGTTCGTGCCCTTCAAGAGTCTGGAGCGCCGCGCCAACACCACCGTGACAGCGCCAGAGCTGGTGGGTACTGATCACCGCGCCCAGGATTACATTGGCCCGCTGCGTGAAGCACTGGTAGCCCGTTCGCTGGGCGTCCGCGTCCTGTCCGGCCTGGTTGGCAACGTCAGTATTCCGAAGTTCGGCAACGGCTTGGAAACTGGCTGGGTCACAGAAGGCCAGGCCGTGCCCGAGGGCGAAATGGGTTTTGATAACGTCACCCTGACCCCGCGTCACGTTGGCGGCAAAACCGAAATGTCCCGCCAACTGATCCAGCAATCTGCCCCAGGCATCGAGCAACTGGTTCGCGAGGATCTGTCCTTCCTGATCGCCAGGCAGATCGACCGCGCCATCATTACCGGCTCCGGGCTGGCGGGTGAGCCGCGCGGCATTCTGAACACCGTGGGCATCCAGACCGCTGATATGCCGGACACCTGGCTTGAAGTGCTGGCGATGCTGGAAAAGCTGGATGACGTGGAGATCGCCAACGGTCGTTGGTTGACCACCGCCGCCATCCGCACCCTGTTGGCCGGTACCGAAAAGGTCGTGGGTTCTGGCTCCGGCTTCCTGTACCAAGGCGGCACCCTGGCTGACCTGCCCCTGATCACCAGTAAGAACGTCCCGGCCAAGAAACTGATCTTGGGTGACTTCTCCCAGGTGCTGCTGGGCGTCTGGTCCGAGGTCGACATCTTGGTCAACCCATACGCTGAACCGGCCTACAGCCGAGGCGGTGTGCAGGTTCGCGCAATGGCCACCCTCGATACTGCAGTGCGTCACCCGCAAGGCTTTGTCGTAGCGACCGGGGTTTAATCATGGAGCGGCGTACTTTCAGCATCGAGCAAAAGGGCCGGACGCTGTATGGCTACGCCGCCCGTTTCGGGGAACCTGCATCCATTGGCAGCTTCTCCGAAGTGATCCATCCGGGAGCGTTCACCCGCTCCCTTGCAGGGCCTGCCGCCGCCAGCATCCGGGCTATCTATGAGCACGACGATGCAGCCCTATTGGGTCGTGTCGGAGCGGGCACCCTGCGCCTTAAAGAGGATGACGTGGGCCTGGCCTTTGAGCTGGACCTACCCGACACCAGCCTTGGTCGCGACGTTGCCGAGCTGGTCAAGCGTGGCGATGTGGATGGTTGTTCGTTCGGCTTCGTGTCGGTCACTGACAAATGGGAAGGCGAGCAGCGGAGTTTGCACGCGGTCGATCTGCACGAAATCACGATCACCAGCAACCCGGCGTACCTGACCACCAGTGTCTCAGTCCGCAGTAACAAACCTGTACAGGCGCTGGTTCATGCCCGCCGCTATCTTGAATTCCTGGAGTGCATCCGATGAGGTGGCTACCCCGCTTCCTTGAGAAGCGCAACAACACCCCAGCATTCGACAAATACTTTGACCGCTTCGCCGACGCTCAGAACGTGGCGGGCGTATCAGTCACCACCGCCACTGCCGAAGGTATCAGCGCAGTCTATGCGTGCGTGGCCGCCATCAGCGAAACCGTGGGTAGTCTGCCGTTGGATGTGTACCGCCGCACGGATGACGGGCGAGAGAAGGCCCGCACCCACCCGCTGTATGCCCTGCTGCATGATTCGCCGAACGACTGGCAGACCGCCCTAGAATTTCGGGAGCAGATGCAGCGCCACGTTCTATTGCGTGGCAACGCCTATGCCGAAGTGGTGTGGAGCAGGTCGGGTCGGGTCGAAGCGCTCAAGCCCTTGCACCCTGACAGCGTGTCGATCCTGCGTACTGCTGACGACCGCTTGCTGTATGAGGCCACCGACCGCCACGGCCGCACCCGCCGCCTGCTGCCCGAAGAGATGCTGCACCTTCGCTATCACAGTGATGACGGCGTGTTGGGTCGCAGTCCTATTCAGGTAGCGCGTGACACCGTGGGCCTGGCACTGGCCGAGCGCACCCACGGCGAGCGGATGTTTGCTCAAGGCACCAAGCTCTCAGGTGTGATCGAGACCCAGGCAGGCACGACCAAGGCACAGGCCGGTGAGATTCGCGAGAGCTGGGCTGCTGGCTATGGTGGTGTGGGCAGTCATGGCAAGACCGCTGTTCTTCCACAAGGCGCGACCTTCCGCACTGTCTCGATGACTCTGGAGGATTCGGAATGGATTTCCGCCCGCCGTCTCTCCATCGTCGAGGTGGCCCGCCTGTTCCGTGTACCGCCCGTGATGATTGGCGACATGGAAGCCGCGAACTATTCCAACGTGGTAGAACTGGCCCGCTTCTTCACGACCAACACTTTGCGCAGACATTTGGTCGCTTGGGAACAGGCCATCAACCGCGTGTGCCTGACCAATCCGGCGTTCTTCGTCGAGTTCAACGTGGAAGGTCTGCTGCGTGGTGACAGTCTCAACCGTGCCCAGTTCTACGAGAGCGCAATCGGCACGGGGTGGATGCTCAAGTCCGAAGTGCGACGCCTAGAAAACCTGCCCACCATTGAAGGTATCGACGATGCAAAAGAGACCGCGCCTCAAGCTGCTGCAACCCCGCTTAAAGGAAGCGCCGACGCCCCTGGAAGCGATGCAAGCAAGGGCAAGGAGGAAAAAGAGTGAAGATGCACCAGCCACCCAAGGGCAAGACCCACACCCTCTATAAGCCAAAGGACCGGGTCGTCAGCCTCAAGTCAGCGGCCTGGCAAAAGCTTCGTGCCCAGGTGCTGGCAGAGCAGCCGCTTTGTGAGCACTGCTATGACGACCACGGCAAGATCACGCCGGCCACGGACGTGGATCACATCGACAACGATGGCGACAACAACGCCCGGTCGAATCTGGCCTCTTTATGCCACTCCTGTCACTCCCGCAAGACTCGCGCAGAGATGATGGGCAGGCCCGCCCGGAAGGTCTGGGGCTGCGACGTGAACGGCTTCCCGCTCGATCCTGACCACCATTGGAACCGGGCAGAAAGCGCACCGGCAAAGGGCGAAAAGATCACCAGCAACCGTCCGCCATTAGACCGCCCCCGTCCCTCAATACACATCGCCGCAGAAAATGATGAGTCTGGAAAATGGCTGGCGTAGCC
>ERZ1463036.314-NODE-314-length-10715-cov-24.450000_pt1 | contig 10715 bp, 11 predicted proteins | sample MGYA00564485_ERZ1463036 | MGnify/ENA primary metagenome ERZ1463036 (study PRJEB39244, sample SAMEA3635127) | Helicobacter pylori | study: EMG produced TPA metagenomics assembly of PRJEB11511 data set (Assembly of a 5300-year-old Helicobacter pylori... | reverse complement strand
GCATGTCCAGTATCTAACAAGATAATATTTTCTGCAAATTCTTTTAAAGCATATTGCTGACAAACTTTACTACTTAACTTATTATAATTTACATCTTCTTCTGGTATTTTAAGTACTACTACTCCCTTTTCATTTAATTCATTTACTATTTCTTTTGATAAACTATCTTTTGATAATTTACAAGACCCAGAAAAGGCCCCTAATTCATCACTTGCTCTTTCACCTTTTATATCTTCAATATTACATCTTTCACTTATACTAATTCTTGGTCCAAATGCCGGACATCTTAATACACACATTGAGCATCCATTACCATATCTTAAGCAATTTCCCATAGGTCCAGTTGATCCAGTTGTTTCTATAAATACATCTCCATCTATGCATGTATCATCAGCCAATACTATTTTTTGTATTAATTTATCTTTAAATTCTACATCCTTAACCCTAGTTTCCATATATAAATTAATACCCATATTCTTCAAATGAGATTTAACTAATCCTTCTACTAAATTTACATCATATAAACTAGCATGTTTATGACCTGGAAACTCTATATTTTTATGTCTTGCACAATCATCAGTAATTTTAATTAAATCCCCTGCTCCTAATGCAATTAATTCTTCTGACGCAGTAAATCTTCCATTATTTCTCATTATCCCACCTACATTACCAAGTCCAAGAAGTAAGTCAGTTTTTTCAAATAAATGAACATCTGCACCTGCTTTTTTAGCTGTAATAGCAGCTGCAACCCCAGACCAACCTCCACCTATTATAACTACCTTCATATTAATCTCCTTTCTTCAAATATGTTTCTAGGATTTGTTTGGATTTTACAAAATCTTTTTACCTTATGACCTTTATATCTAGCTGTACATGCTCCACAAACTCCTTCACCACAACACATTTTAAAATTATTACAACAAGATAATAGTACTTCATCTTTTCCTAACTCATGCAAATAATTTATAATATTATATGTCAATATATCTGCTCCTCCTATGTGTATATAATTAACTCCTTTTTCTATATTATTATATATTCTATATTTCAATTCATCTGTTAATTTTCCATTTACCAATGTATTTATATTTAGACTACTATCAACATATTTACTTACAAAGTTATCTATAAATTCTTCATTTAATGATGAATAATCTAAAATACAATCAATTGAACAATTTTGTAATCTTAATTTTCTTAATATTGGAATCATAGGAGCAATTCCTATCCCTCTTCCAATTATCATGCAATTAGTGTTTACTTGTTTTTCTATATTTTTAATTCCAAATATTCCATTCCAATAAGGTGCTCTTATATTTATAAAATCTCCAACTTTAAAATTTAATAATTTTTTCGTTTTAATTCCTCTTATTTCTATAGCCATAGTTATACAATCATTATTTGTATTAGATTCTAATATTGATATAGGAAAATCAAAATTTTTATCATCATCAGGACATAAAAAAACAAAACTTCCTGGATTAATTAAATCCAAAGCTAGTTTGTGAGTAACTTTTATTTTAATTACTATAACTTTTCCATCATAATTTTTTATATCTAATATATTGCAATTAAACTTTTCTCTTTTTTCCTTTGCTTTATTTCCATTGTTAAAAAATTCCTGATATATACAAACTCCTTTCCAATTTATACAATCACAAAAGCATTTACCTTGCAATTGTGAGCATAAAATACATTCACCCGTTTCTGCTAATTTGCATGGACAATATTCACTCCCAGCATCAATACAGTCTATGTCTTCTCTAATCATTATTTCCCCCTAAAATTTATTTCTCCTAATAAGATATTAGTCAAGTATTTATTTTGTTCTTAATATACAGAAAAAAGTATGATAAAACCAATTTGGTATTTATCATACTTTTTTATTATTTGAATGTTATTATATTATCTAAATCTTCTCTTTTCATATTTCTAGATAATTTTAACTGTTGTTCAATATTATTATTTTTTGATTTTATCTTGCTATTTTTAAATGCTCCTATTATATCTCCCTTATTTAAATTTGTATAAGGTTTAAATACTTCTAATTCATATTCTGTATTATCTTCACTATAAGATTTAATTATTTCTTCTTCACTAATATTTTGTGCCAACAAAGGATTTACTTGTTCTAAGACTAGCTGTTTACTATTTAATAAATTAAATGAATATGTATCTTTTATGTAGTTAAATATTTTTTCAGTTTGATTCCACCTATCTGGACAATTTAATACAACTATTATTATATCTCTTCCATCCTTATTCACAGAAGAGACTAGACACTTACCAGCTCCACCAGTATAACCTGTTTTTATTCCATTTGCTCCTGGAATTTTCCAAAGAATTTTATTGATATTATTATAATCTCTTGAAAATCCATATCTTTCTTTATTTATAGACTTAGTTCCTACTATTTCTCTAAAAATATCATAATTCATTGCAGCTGATGATAATATTGCTAAATCATAAGCTGATGAATAATGATCTTCTTTATCTAACCCATGTGGAGTTTGAAAATGTGAATCTAAAATTCCTATACCAATAGCAAAATGATTCATTTTTTCTGCAAATCCTTCTACTGAACCTCCAATACCTTCTGCAATTGCTATAGCTGCATCATTACCTGACTTGTACATTAAGCCATATAATAACTCTCTTAATTTTATTTTTTCACCAGCTTTATAGCCAACCTTTGATCCTCTAACAGATGCTGCATTTTTTGAAATCTCAAATTCTTCATTTAAATCTCCATTTTCTATTGCAACTAATGCAGTAAGTATTTTTGTTGTGCTAGCCATTTTAACTATTTCAAAAGCATTTTGTTCATATAAAATTTGTTTACTTTCTTTATCTATTGCTATTGCATTTCTAGCAGATACTTTAAGATTAGTATCAGCAAAAGCATTTATAGAAAATATATTTAAAATAAAACAAATTAGAAGTGCCTGTATTATGTATTTAATTTTTCTCATAAAATCACCTCATTATTATTTTTAAATAATCTTTTTCTAATATTCATAGTATATTTTTCCTAATAATTGCTCAGAATATTAATATTGTAGGGAGGTTTAAAATGAAAGTTTCTAATTTTGTATTATTAATTATAATGCTCATTATATTAACTCCTATTCCAATAAAATTTAGTGTATTTTATGAAGATAAGGTTTTAAATGTAAAAGTTTATAATTTTTCAGCAATATCAACTAATAAAAAAGATAAAAATTTACCAAATAAGTTTATTAAAAATTTAAATAAAAAGTTAAATTTAAATTATGTAAAGTTTATAAACAATATTTTTTCAAATATAAATAAATATAATGCTAAACCTTCCATTAAATTTTTAGGAAGTTTAGATTATTCATTAGAAGATGTATGTAAAACAGCAATTACATATGGAATTTTAAGTTCATTTTTAGCATTTTTATATAGATACATTAGCATAATATTTAAAGTTAACAATTCAAATTTTAATATTAATCCTATATTTAAAGAATATTCTTTTATTAATATTCATCTTAAATGTATATTATATTTATCTTTTGGAAAAATTATTTATATATTAGTTTTAATATTAAAATCTTTAATTGAGTCTAGGGAGGTGAACCCTGTTAAAGGGGATTTATGAACAAAGAACATCCAATTCAAAATTTAATGAAAAGTACAATGGAAAATATAAGAGATATGGTTGATGTTAATACAATTATAGGTGATGCTGTAGAAACTAGAGATGGAACATATATTATTCCTATATCAAAAGTATCTTTTGGTTTTGCATCAGGTGGTACAGAATTTGATTCTCCAAATAAGGTATCATCAGATTTTGAAATAGACTATCCTTTTGGTGGTGGATCAGGAGCTGGTGTATCAGTAAAACCAGTTGCATTTTTAGTTGTAAGAGAAAATTCAGTAAGGTTATTACCAGTAGAACAAGATAATACATATGATAGGATAGTAGATACTGTACCTCAAGTTCTTGAATTATTTAAAGATACATTCTGTAAAAAAGAACAAAGTAGTTGCGAAAATAAAAAAGAAAATCAAGATGTTAATATAAACATAGATGCAAGCACTAAAACTATAGATGTTGATGATTAAAAAATAAAAGCATAGTTGGATTAACCCTCTATGCTTTTATTTTTAAATTATCTTTGCATCTATTCATTAATATCTTCTATTTCTTCTGTTACAGCTACTTCAAATAATTCTAATGATGGTAATTCTTTTATAGAAGATAATCCAAATTGTCTTAAAAACTCATTTGTTGTTCCATAAAGTATTGGTCTTCCTGGAACTTCAAGTCTTCCAACCTCTTCTACAAGATCTCTTTCTAATAATTTTTGAATTGCGCTTTCTGATTTAACACCTCTTATTTCATCTATGTCAACTCTAGTTATTGGTTGTTTATATGCTATTATAGATAAACTTTCTAAAGATGCTTGACTTAATGATTGTCTTTTATTTTTCTTTAATAACTTTTGAATATAATTTGAATATTCATTTTTTGTAACTAATTGATAAGATCCATTTATATTTATTAATTTAATGCCTCTATTTGATATTTCATATTCTAAACTTAATTCAGAAATTATTTCTTCTAAGTATTTAGGAGTTACTTCTAAATTAATAGCTAAGTCTCTTAATGTTAAAGGCTCTCCACTTACAAATAGTAGTGCTTCTATAGCTCCTTTAATAGGATCTTTTCTAGATATTTCTTTAAATTCAAATTGCCCTACACTAACTTTCTCCATTACCGTCACATCCTTTTATAATTATGTCTTCAAAATTAGAGTTTTGATATATTTTAACTTGTTTTTGTTTAATTAATTCTAATAAAGCTAAAAATGTAACAACACACTCTAACTTATTTTCACATTCATTAATAAACTCACTAAATTTTCTTATATTATTTTTCTTTAAAGATTTAAGTATATAATCATATTTATCTTCTATTTTATATTGATCTGTCTTTATATTTCTTTGAATAATATTAAAATCATTTTTTTTATTTTTGTTTACTTCAAGTAATTTATTATATATATTATAGAGGTCTATTAAAGTTAAATCTTTAAATAATTCTTTATTATCGATTTTATTATCACTTATATCTTCTATAATTTCTGGTTTTTTAGAATAACTTATATTATTTTCTAAAGAAACTTTTTTGAAATATTCAGTAGATTCTTTTATTTTTTTATATAATATTAATTTTTCTAAGAGCTTTTTTTCAACATCTTCTTCAACTTCCTCTACCTTTTTTACTTTAGGTAAAAGACTTTTTGATTTTATTTCTATCAAGGTAGCAGCTATAACTATAAATTCAGATGTAATCTCTAAATCCATCTCCTTCATAGTATCTAAATACTGCAAATATTGATTTGTTATTTTATAAATTTCTACATTATATATATTCATCTTATTTTTTTTAATAAGATACAAAAGCAAATCAAATGGACCTTCAAAGTCCGCTACCCTTATTTTTGGTAGTTCCATAAATACACACCTTTCAACTAAAATAACATTATAATTATATAATAAAATTCTATTAATTTAAATTAAAAAATAAAGAAGCTATATTATTATATAGCTTCTTTATTTTTATTATTTAAACTTTGGAATTAAATTTTTAATTTTAAACTTAACTTTTTCGAATATGTTAGGATTACTTATTTCTCTATCTGTATATATTTCAACTTCTCCAACTTTTTGATCATCTATATATACTTCACACTTTCCAACAATTTCTCCTGAATCATATTTCTTTTTGTTGTTATCAAATTTAATTTCATTTTTAATTTCACCTTTAGAACCTTTTTCTACAACTACATTTAAATCTGTTTTAGCTTTAGCAATAAAATATTTATCAGTATCAGGTCCCATAAATACTTTACCTATTTCTTCATCTTTACCTAATAATTTTTTACCAGTAAATTTTGAAAATCCATAATTAAGAAGTAAACTTGCATCTCTATTTCTTATTTTAAATGTAGGAGCACCCATAATAACACTTAACATTCTTACTCCATCACGTGTTGCTGTTGCTGATATACAATATTTTGCTTCTGATGTATATCCTGTTTTTAATCCATCACAGCCTTTAAAAAATCTTACAAGCTTATTGTGATTAACTAATTCAATTGGAGATTTTCTTCCTTCTGATATAGTTTCCATGTAAGTTCCAGTATATTTTAATATCTTGTTATGTTTTAATAATTCCATAGACATTAAAGATATATCCTTAGCTGTTGATAAATGTCCTTCAGCTGGTAAACCAGTACAATTTTTAAAGGTAGTGTTTTTCATTCCAAGTTCTTGAGCTCTTTTATTCATAAGTTCAACAAAACTTTCTTCTGATCCTGCTAAATATTCAGCCATTGCAACTGCTGCATCATTTCCTGATGCTATTGCTATTCCTTTAAAAATATCTTCTACAGTTCTAACTTCACCTGTATCTAATAACATTGTACTTCCACCCATTTTTTTGGCATTTTCACTACATGTTATTTTATCATTTAATTTAATTTTTCCAGAGTCAACTGCTTCCATTGCTAGTAACATAGTCATTATTTTAGTAACTGATGCAGGAGCAAATTTTTCATCTGAATTTTTTTCATATATAATTTTACCTGTAGTAGGTTCAATTAATAATGCAGATTTAGCTTCTATTTTCATCTTATCATCTGATTTATCATTTGCAATTGCTTGTATTGGTGCGAATGGTAACATTAAAAATGTCATAATTAATAAAAGTATTTTTGAAAATTTACTACATATTTTTTTCATATAAAATCCTCCCTTCGATATTAGTGTTACCATAGAAAGAATAATTAAAGCTGTTATTTATTTCATATTTTATAAAAATAAAAAACTAGCCATACTTAGCTAGTTTTTAAATTATTTACCACTAATACTTAATTTAATTTTTATGCTCTTGGATGTGAGTTTTTATATACTAAATTAATTTTATCACTATTTATTATTTCATAATAAGTATCCATATAGGTTAATACTTGATTACCTAATAATTTTTGAACAGCTCGTACATTAGCACCATTTTGTAACATATGAACAGCAAAAGAATGTCTAAAAGTATTAAGATTTACATCTTTTTTTATTCCGGCTTTATGAGAATATTCTTTTACTATTCTCCATATCCCTTGCCTTGTTAATCCTCTTCCATTAAGATTTACAAATAATTTATTAACTCCACTTTCTGCAATTTCATCTCTTACTAATATATATTCTTCAAGAGCTCTAATAGCACTTCGTCCTATTGGAATTAATCTTTCACATTTTTTGTTATCTGTACATTTTACAAATGATAAATCTAAATTAATATCTTCTACATCTAATGATATTAATTCTGATACTTTCATTCCAGTAGCATACATAAGTTCTAATAAAGCATTGTCTCTTATTCCTTTTACTCCATTCTTTTCTACACATTTTATTATTTTATCAACTTCATCTACAGTTAAAATTTGAGGTAATTTTTTATTTGTTTTTGTACTCTTATAAGATATTTTAGGAATATCATCTATCTTACCTTCATTTTTTAAAAAACTATAAAAACTTCTAAGACTAATCACTATTCTATTTATTGATCTTTCAGATTTTCCATTTTTCAAAAGATTATTTATATACTCTATAATTGAATTATTATTTGATGTATATAATGGTTTTTTAGTTGAGTTAAGAAACTTAATAAAAAGATTAACATCAGTTACATATGCATATACTGTATTTTCACTTTTTTCATTATTTAATAAATACCTTTTGTAATTCTCTATAATTTCTAACATTATTCTCTCCTAAAACATTGCTTTATATATTGAATATTTTATACTTCTTTTTTAAAAACATCATTAGCTAACCATTATTTATAAATATACATTTTTTAATATTACTTTAATTATATTAGGACATACATATGTTTCTATTATTATTCCAATAATAAAAATACATAGCAATGCAATTATTAAATTTGCTCCACCTTTATTCAACATTAAATTTTTTATAGGTGTTCTTTTTATAAACTTCTCTTTAAATTTCATAGTTGATAAATTAAGTCCTAATATACTTATAGCTATTATACATGGAATATATATTATATTTTGTGGTATTATAGATGCCAATGCAATTCCAAGCCCCTTACCATTAAAAGTTGTAAGTAAAAAAGTAAATGTATACCCTAATGTAAATCCTTTAACTAAATTAAGAGCAAGTATTAGTGGTGCTCCAAAAAAAGTGAAACTTAATAAAATTATTGGCGCTATTAAAAATATATTCTTCTTTAATACTTCTAATAACAAAATTCCATAATCTATTGTCTTTTTTTCTATACTATTTACAAAACTAGTATAATAATTAGCTAGGTCTTGTCTATCTATATAATTTATACTTTTTATAGCATATACTCCCAATACAATACCAACACAAAAAAATAATATTACCAATAAATAATATACTTTTTGTTCCTCAAAAGTTTTACTTAATTTATTTAATGAAAAATGCATCTCTCTATCCTCCTAAAGTATTATAACTAATACTATGATTAGGAACTTAAATTTATTCTAAAAATATGTAAAATAAAAAGAAGTAATATTATAAATATTACTTCTTTTTATTAATTATAAATACATAAATGCTGAAATTGTTTTTGTATCTATTATTTTACCTGATTTTATCATTTCTTTTACTTCTTTTAATTTGTAAGGTTCTGCTTCTATAAATTCATCTTCATCTCCACCCTTTATTCCTTTGTAAAGATTTGTTGCTTTATAAAGATGAATTCTTTCATCAGTAAACCCAGCACCAGTAGCTATAGTTCCTAAATATTCTATATTTTCTGATTTATAACCTGTTTCTTCCTCAAGTTCTCTTATAGCACATAATTTTGGATCTTCTCCTGCCTCTAATTTTCCAGCAGGTATTTCAAGTAATATATCATTTAAAGCTACTCTAAATTGTTTTACTAATAATATTGTTTCATCATCTAAAAACGCTAAAATAGCAGCTGCACCTGGATGTCTTATTACATCTCTACTACCTTCATTTCCATCTGGAAGCTTAACATTTATATTTACAAATTTTAAGAAATTCCCCTTATATTTTAGTTCTTCGTTTAATATTTCTTCTTTTAAGTCCATATAATCTCTCCTTTTAATGAATGTATATTTATAGTATATAATTATTAAATTAATTTTACAAATTTTACTCTATATTAAATATACCTTTTATCCATGATACAAAACTGTCAAAAATATTTTTATCACCTGAACTAGAATTATTTTCATTTGATGAAGATTGACTATTTCCATTAGAATTATTATTTTCTGTTTTAGTTCCTTCCGTATTGCTTGTTACAACAGTATTTCCTGATAATGCTGAATCGTTAGTTTCATTTATTATACCTGAGTTTTGATTATTATTTTTCTGTTCTGATCCATTAAAGAAATTCTTTATGCTAGTCCAAATTTTATCAAAAAGCCCTGAGTCTTTTATAGCTTCTCCAGATTCCTTTAATACCTCATTTATATTGTTTCCAATTTCATTTAATGTCTTTTTTAGTTCATCATAATTATAATCTTGTTTCCCTATATTAACCATTAAATCTTGTAATTCTTTTTTATTTTCTGGAGAAAGATTTATATTATAATTATTAGTTATATTATTAATTATTTTAGTAACTGCTTGTTCATCTTTTGCTTTATCTTTAATTACCTCTGTTTTTACATCATTTACAACAGCAGCAGCTTTTTCTTTTCCTATACTAGAATTATCAGCTAAATTTCCTGTTACTATTAACTCTTTATTTGCTAATTCTTTTTTCTTATTATCAAGCTTTTCTCCGGTAGAATCTTCGAATCCTTTTAATATCCCTGTTAAAGCTCCTGTACCTGAAACTTGAAATGGAGCTGCTGCTATTACATTAGCATCATTAACTCCAGCTGTAACCAATGTATTAGTAATCATTGCTGCTGTAACCCAAGTTAAATTAACAGTTTTAACATTTATTCCATTACCTTTTTCTGTAGGTTGCACATATGAACAAGATATAGTTTTATTTCCTATTTCATTTTCAGTAGCTATTCCTTTTAGAGCTTCTCTTTCTTCTTTATTATTTATAGTTATTAACTGATAAGTACCTTCTTTCGCATTAAAATATTTAAGCATCTCTTCTTTTTGCTTTGATGTTAAATTAGCACCTAAAGTTATTACATTAAATTGATCAGCAAATGCTACATTTCCTACTATACCAGTAAAAACAGATGCTATTATAAGAATTTTTGCTATAAAAGTTTTTTTCATTTTAACTCTCCTTTATTGTCTTTAATTAATTTTTACTTTATTATTATAATTTTTTATTCTTAATAGAATATTATTTAAATATTAAATTTTTCTTATCTATTTAATAATCATTTACGAGTATATTATATAAGAATATATATTTTGTTTATTTATTCTTATTTACGAGTATTTCTTTTAAGATTTATTTTATTTTGTAAAATCTTTAAAATTAAAGCGTTATGTTATATAGTAATAACAATTAACTAAATTTGAATAATCTCCGAAATATATCTAGATATTTTTTCATAAAAAGAGCTTAAATTATTTAGAATCTGATATAAATAGAAATTAAAATTTAATCATAATATTATTGTTATTAAATTTTAATTTAAAAGTATTTAACTTTATTTTTTTGTAAACTCTAAATA
>ERZ1463036.313-NODE-313-length-10762-cov-6.200523_pt1 | contig 10762 bp, 6 predicted proteins | sample MGYA00564485_ERZ1463036 | MGnify/ENA primary metagenome ERZ1463036 (study PRJEB39244, sample SAMEA3635127) | Helicobacter pylori | study: EMG produced TPA metagenomics assembly of PRJEB11511 data set (Assembly of a 5300-year-old Helicobacter pylori... | reverse complement strand
TTAAATAATTATATATTTAAATACATCTAATGTTATTGTTAATCGAATTTTTGATTGCTAATAATATAGATTTGCAAGCATTTAAATACATCTAATGTTATTGTTAATCTACAATTAGATAATTTTATAAATTCAATTATTAAATTTAAATACATCTAATGTTATTGTTAATCTTTTAATTGGTAATCCTTCCCCATTATCATTATAAATTTAAATACATCTAATGTTATTGTTAATCTGGGACACAAGTTATTATTATTTTTCTCTTTATAGATTTAAATACATCTAATGTTATTGTTAATCCTAGATAATGGATTATAAGGGATTATATTTGCAAAATTTAAATACATCTAATGTTATTGTTAATCTTTTTGTATAGACAACTTGATGGTTACTGAAAATGAATTTAAATACATCTAATGTTATTGTTAATCTAATTTATCGTTATCCATTTTAAACCTCCTTAAAATATTTAAATACATCTAATGTTATTGTTAATCAATGTGTACTTTGCAGTACATATTTTCATTATATCGATTTAAATACATCTAATGTTATTGTTAATCGTAGTGCTATCTTTTATTTGCACACCGTACCCTGTATTTAAATACATCTAATGTTATTGTTAATCTAATAAGATATTATTAAGTTGTCGTTTATTAACATTATTTAAATACATCTAATGTTATTGTTAATCTAAGAAATCATATTCCTCTAAAACTTCAATACCTTTATTTAAATACATCTAATGTTATTGTTAATCTATACTCTCTCCAACATAAATTTGATTTAGTATAGTATTTAAATACATCTAATGTTATTGTTAATCTTTTACATTTACCTATTGTAGCCTTAGTACAATCTATTTAAATACATCTAATGTTATTGTTAATCCTTTACAGATAAAGACGGTTGTTTATTCCAATACTTATTTAAATACATCTAATGTTATTGTTAATCAGAAATAACAAACTTAGGATATAAACCTAAAACAACATTTAAATACATCTAATGTTATTGTTAATCTTCAACTAAGCAAGCTGGCATATTACTCTCTCTTAATTTAAATACATCTAATGTTATTGTTAATCTATATCAAGTTCATTGTGCTAACTAGCTTAATTTTTATTTAAATACATCTAATGTTATTGTTAATCTTAGAATCTTTTCCTTCTTCTGCTTTATAAATGTCATTTAAATACATCTAATGTTATTGTTAATCAACTTGTTATGCCCACTTTTCTTTAATTCTAACTTGATTTAAATACATCTAATGTTATTGTTAATCTGAAACTCCTTTTAAGGGTGGCTTAGATGTAGAAAAATTTAAATACATCTAATGTTATTGTTAATCTTGTAATCTTTTAAATATTCAAGACCACTTTCAATCATTTAAATACATCTAATGTTATTGTTAATCGATAGCTCTACGGGACTTGTAGGGCTTTTTTACATATTTAAATACATCTAATGTTATTGTTAATCTTGTTAGTTCCTCCATTTTTAAGTGGTACTATATGGATTTAAATACATCTAATGTTATTGTTAATCTTCAGTTAAAAACATATCTTCATTAACAGTATAAGATTTAAATACATCTAATGTTATTGTTAATCAAATTTCCTCTATATCAAGATATCCTAATCTATTTAATTTAAATACATCTAATGTTATTGTTAATCTTCGTAAACTTCTTCCTTGGCTAGTTGGTATACAACATTTAAATACATCTAATGTTATTGTTAATCTTGCTTGTACTTCTATATTTCTTCCACTTAGCTTTGTCATTTAAATACATCTAATGTTATTGTTAATCACCTAGAAATCTGTAATTGAACTTTTGCACTTTCAACATTTAAATACATCTAATGTTATTGTTAATCGGAAAACTTTATATCCCAACCTTATACTTTCGCCTAATTTAAATACATCTAATGTTATTGTTAATCATGAAGGTGGAGAAGTTGCCATACCTCCTTTTACATTATTTAAATACATCTAATGTTATTGTTAATCCATGGCAAGTCAAATAATAGAAGGTAATTTAACTTAATTTAAATACATCTAATGTTATTGTTAATCATTTAAAGGATTAGAAGGTAATGCAAATTATGTGTTATTTAAATACATCTAATGTTATTGTTAATCTTTCCTTCTTCGTCAACATCACCTATCACAACCAAGATTTAAATACATCTAATGTTATTGTTAATCATATACTCATTATCAGCATTAGACATATTTAAAACATTTAAATACATCTAATGTTATTGTTAATCAAAGCAGAAGGATACAGTGGATTCGTACATATAGTATTTAAATACATCTAATGTTATTGTTAATCTGTATCATTTGTCCATTTCCTACATACATACCGACAATTTAAATACATCTAATGTTATTGTTAATCATAAGAATACGTCATTTAGAAGCTTTAAGAAGTCTATTTAAATACATCTAATGTTATTGTTAATCCTCTAAAGCTTCTTCTTTTTCTCTTTGTATCTGCATTTAAATACATCTAATGTTATTGTTAATCATAAATCTTATTCCCACCATATAGTTCGGGAATGAAATTTAAATACATCTAATGTTATTGTTAATCGTGCCTTTGTATGCCTGTATTCCATTTGTAGGAGCATTATTTAAATACATCTAATGTTATTGTTAATCGAAGGATGTTGGGCTAAATATATAGTTTTAACAAAATTTAAATACATCTAATGTTATTGTTAATCATTAGGAGAGAATGATCGAGAGTTAAAATTAACTTTATTTAAATACATCTAATGTTATTGTTAATCCTATCTGTACCCGTACCTTTAACTTGTATCTTAGTTTATTTAAATACATCTAATGTTATTGTTAATCTTTGTAAAAAGTTCTTTTAAAGCCCCTTCTACATTAATTTAAATACATCTAATGTTATTGTTAATCATATAATTACTATTGGTAATAGACATATGTCATTTGAATTTAAATACATCTAATGTTATTGTTAATCCTACACCCTTCCCTATATCTTTTGGAGGTGGGTGCAATTTAAATACATCTAATGTTATTGTTAATCATTTCTTCTTAATACATCTAATGTTATTGTTAATCAGCCAACACTAAAATCTATATCACAAGTGCAATTTATTTAAATACATCTAATGTTATTGTTAATCCCATTACCAATATCTCCTTGCATTTACATATCTACTATTTAAATACATCTAATGTTATTGTTAATCGCTTGTACTTCTATATTTCTTCCACTTAGCTTTGTCATTTAAATACATCTAATGTTATTGTTAATCCAAAGACGATATAGGTATATCTATATCATTAAAAGCATTTAAATACATCTAATGTTATTGTTAATCGTATACACTGATTGTTCTGAAACAGAAATTGAAAAAGTATTTAAATACATCTAATGTTATTGTTAATCGGTTTTATGGGAGCAGTTCTTTACAACAAATTCTATATTTAAATACATCTAATGTTATTGTTAATCTATTGTAAAATAGCCATTTTAAATTTATATTTAATACTATATACATTGAAATTCCTAGCTATCCCACATATTATCCCAGGCAATTTAATATATCTTTAATTATAACATAAAAACTAGCTGAACCCAAGTTGTATCAACATATATGCAACTAATTTTTAAATATATACTTGGGATAAATCAGATAAATTCATGGTTTGCATCTTCACCAAATTTACTTCTATCAAACTTTCCATCTGTAAAATATTTTTCTCCATCATCAATATAGAAAACATCTCCTATAGAATCGCTGTATGAATTAGTGAACTTTCTTAGCTTATATGTAAAATAATCTACCTTTTCCATAACTTTAGAAATCTCAATTCTCCTCTTTGCATAACTCATATCATTATCTCTAATAATATTTATATATTCATCCCATACTTCACTTCCAACTAAAATCTCACCATTATCTAAAATAATTTTCGTATTTAAAAATACGGTATAATCTCTTAGCTTGTCTATTAACCTCATTTTTTCTTTTACATGCTCAAACTCTAACTTCCCAACTTTCTCAATTAAGAAATATTCAATATTATTATCATTACATTCATTTTTACTATTTTCTATATCAACAATAACTTTATCATAATATTTTTCAAAATTTTTACTTAAGAGTATATCTCGTATTTCACCATTAATTAAAGTAAGATGTGTTTGTTTTCTAAAGTCGTGTTTATATATGCCACTTGCATCATCAAGATTAAAAAAGTAAACAATACACTCAGGCTTCTTACAAGATCTGTTAATCCTACCTAAAAACTGTTCTTCTGAATCTAATATAGATATATCCTTAAATCCTATATCCATATCTATATCAACTCCAGCTTCAACAACTTGAGTAGCTACTAATATAGCTTTTTCTTGTTTTTTAACTTTGTTTATTATCTTCTTTCTCTCATTTTTATTGTCATCTCCACTTACTAATATAACATCTTCAAATTCACTTTTAAGTAGTTTGTAAAATTCAACTGCTGAAGTCTTTTTTATAAACTCTATAAGTATCTTATTTTTACTTTCACTAGCTTCTATAACTTTTTCTAGCAAATTCTCCATATTAAAAATTTCAAATTCTAACATATCAAAATTAACTTTAACCCTATTTTTAAACAACTTACTATTGAAATACTTATCTCTATTTTTTATTAAATATGAAAAATTTTCATTTTCAAATCCTAATTTATCTAGTCTTGGCAAAGTTGCTGACATTATTATAATTTTAATATTTAAAATTTCTGCATATTTTTCAAAAAACAATATAATTTCTTTCCATATAGAATTTTTGTAACTTTGTATTTCATCTAATATAACTACACTATTAGCTAAATGTATAAGTGGAAAAGTTTCTTCTCTACTTGTTCCAAATAAGTAATTAAAAAATCCTATATGGGTTGTAAGTACTATTGGATAGTGTAAAAACTGTTTATTAAGTAATGATTTTTCATAGTCAATATTTTGTTTTGAATATTCATCATTAACTCTCTTATTATCTTCTTCTTTGTCTACTGTGCTTATTGGAGTGATTGAGTTTATAACTGATATATCAGCTTTTATATCTTCAATATTTTTAAATATATCATCTACAAATGTAGTGTAAGTCTGCTCTACTAATGTATTAAATGGGAATATATAAAATATCTTATTTAATGATTTATTTATTTCCAAAGATTTTAATGCTAGATTTATAGATGTTATAGTTTTTCCACTTCCTGTTGGAGCTTCTAGATAATATATATTTTTAGAAGCTTCTCTTACCAAGTTTTCTTCAGATTCTATATTCATCTCTGTTCTTAATCTATTTATATCATTTTCTTTAAATTTACATTCTCCAGCTCCATTTAAATACCTTTTATGCTGCTCTACTCCTTCATAAATTTTAGAAGATTTATATACATCATAATATTTTCCCACATCTTTGATAGTTCCAAAGTCATCAATAACTGTTTTATTTTGATATTCTGATGTTGCATAAAAATCACAGGATGTTAGTAGTGAAAATATAAGCCTTGAATATATGTATAGATCTATATCTAAATTCTTTTTGCTGTAGTATTTTTCCATATAATCTTTTAATCTTATCATCAGGCTTTCTACAGTTTTTTCATTTAATGTTATTTCTAAATCGTAATTTTTATATAATTCTTTATTTGGTATGTAGTTTCTAAACTCACTTGGTAACTTTTCAATAAAATCACTAAAACTTGTTAATATTCCATGATGTTTTGATATTACATATGAATTTATAGTCATAAATAAAAGGAGAAGCATGTTGTCTTCTCCTTTTATATTTGATTTTTTAATTTTATCAAAATAATAATCAAAATACATTATAGAAGATAACATAGAGTGTTTTGAACAAATTTGAGGTGTATTTTTAAATATTTTATTATTCATTTTTATATATTGAAAATCACTATTCACCTTGCCTAAATCGTGAATATATATAGCATTTACAATAAGTTCCTTAAATAAATCTATGCATTCTTTCGATGAATTTTTTAATAAGTTATTTTGAATTTTTTCAAATACACTATTTATATCTTTTTCATCACATAACTTTACAAAATATTTATATGCTAAATCTAAGTGCTGTTTTAAAGTTTCTTTATCATTGCCATCTATCATATGTGCATATATATGTTTATTTTCAGATACATTTTTTTCTATATCAAACAATTCTATGTTTTTAAAATACATTTTTATCTCCTATATAAAGCTTAAATTTAAATTATCTATACAATATACTTTTGTATCCGTAATTCTATTAACTTTCATATTTGTATAAATAAAAGTTTTCAATATATATTGATTTGTAGTTAATTCTAGTTCGTAAGGAAGCTTTTCTTGATATTTAAATTCAGCTTCCTCTTTTATATCATCAAAACTAAAATCATCAAATCCATTATCTTTTACAAACTCAAATTCTTCTTTTATAAACATACTATCTATTTTATTAAAATCTTGTATTTCTTTTTTATCTATATTTTCTATAACTTCTATATTTGTTATATTTGCAATATGATCATTCTTTCCTAAGTATGGTATGTATACAAACTTTCTTTTTAAAAATCTTTCTTCTATATCTTTGCATACATCACTTTCATCCAAGAGAATATATATATCCCAAGTAGGACTTTCTAGCCATTGTTCTTTGACTATTAAGTTTCCTCCTTCTTCTTTAGATGCATATCCTACAGAGTTATTAAATACTTGTACTTTTTTATTAATATATCCACCTTCATTTTTAGGTACAATAGCAACTTTTAAACCTTTTAATTTCTGATAAAACTCTGGATAGTCATCTTTTTTATCTTGTTGATTATATCCCTTAAGCCCTAAGCAACTGCCTACTATACCCATTAAAACTAATTTATGCATATTTCCATATGTAAAATAAATATAAGTATTTACATCTGGCTTTTTGAAGAAAGCTGTTTTACCACTTAGGTTAAACTTTAATGCTTTCATCTTATACCTCTTTTCTAGTGAATATGTTTAAGTATTTAGCTTTATTTATATTTGACTTTATAGTAGTTTTATATGGATTATAATATATTTCTATATTAGATATTGAGTCTCCTAATGAATTTAATAATTCATCAAATCCAAGTGTAATAATATCTTTTTCCTCTTTTTCAAACGTTATATATTGAGCTAAATCTGGAAGGTATAATTCTTCTTCAGTTTCAACAAATATAGCAAGTTCATTTTCACAACCTACTTTTGAATTTGTATTAAATGCTGTAGCACTTACTAATGCGGCTTCTTTAAACTTATTATAATCTTCTTCTGTATATCCATTAGTTACACCCATTTCAACAAACGATTTGTATGTTAGTTGGTTTATAGTAAATGGATAGAAATAATGAGCTTCATTACTAACTATTTTAGTTCCTAGTGTAGTAGAACTAGCATCTTCTCCATCTTTATTTTTTTCTTTTGCCTTACCATCTCTAAATGGAGATAATATTTGCTGCTCCTGAGCTTCTGTATACTCATATTTATTAAATCCTTGAGATATTTGAACTGCTCCTGTTATACCTATATTATTTCCTTCCTCTGCAAATGTTGCTCCAAAGTTTTTTACATCTATTGCATTAAATAAATTAGTTAATACCTTTTTATTGTCTTTTTCTTTCTTTAAATCTTCTACTTCAAATATTTCTTCATATCTTTCTTTTAATGATTTAGGCCTTACTTTTATTTCTCCCTTTTTACCTTCATCTATTTTTAATGATTTTATATATAATACTTTTTCTCCATGATTTTCCCACATTTTCTTCATAGAATATTTTAAAGCTTTGTCACTTCCAAATACTTCTCCAGTTGAAATTGTTTTTGGATATCCTGTAAAATCTGCATTCCAATTAGCCATTATAGATTTTATTCCTATAACCCCATATACTCTTTTATTCATTTCCCTTTTCCTCCATCTTTTCATATATCAAACTTGAATTTAAATATCCTGCTAATAACAAATCTTCATTTATTTTAGTTTCTGGATTGTATGCTAATATCATTGAATATAAGTTATTAAATCGTTTGCTATCCTTTTTTATTGCATAGTTATATTTTTTAAATAATTTCATTATTTCTTCTTTTAATTTAGCTTCATTTTTAGTATTTAGTATTGGATTTAATAATGAATGATTTTTATTTCCAGATTTATTAAGTGATATTAGGTAATTTGCTATTTGACCTACCGCAAAGTAATACTCATCATCATTTTGTAGACTCTGAGTTTCTTTTGAGTTTATTTTTTCTCTTAAGGATTCTTTTGTATTTTTTAGTATATCTGCCATATTACTACCTCCATTAAAGTAATTTAATAAACTATATCTAAGATTATATTGTTCTGACGCTTTTGTTGAAAATCTAGATGCAGAATTAAGTATAGAATTTTTTATTATTTCTAAAGAATATCTAGAAAAATTAACTTTTGCTCCATTTATATTTCCTTTATAAAACCAAGTAAATAAGCTTTCTCTATTTTTAATAAGTATTTCTTTTAAGTTTCCTTCATTTAACTTTATATCTTTAGCATCAGTAAAATAGTTTGTATGTAAAAATTTATTAAAAAATACGTTGCTAATATTCATTTCTACATCTTTTATATCTGTAGTAGTATTGTATTCTAGTACTTGTTTAGCTTTGCTATAATCTATATCTATAGGTTTAAATACTTTAAATTCTTTTATTTTTGAATTCATATTAACTACAGTGTCAAAATCATGAATTTCTACCTCTTTTCCCTTTTGCAATCTCATAAAATACCCTGTGAATTTTCCTTTTGGTCTATCTCCATTTTCATAACATTTTATTTCATCTGATATATAAACTAATCTCTTTCCTATAGATACATTGTTCATTAAAAAATCAAATAGTTTCTTTTGAAGTAATACTTCTTCTCCATTTATAAGATATGGAATCATATTTTTTGATCTAGTTCTATTTTTTAAAAATGGTTTTTTATCTCCCATACCCATGTTATTATTATGTAATCCATGTGTAATTCCATCTATCTTTATACTAAAATCATTTTTAACATATATATTGGGATATAAATATTTATTACTTTCATTTATATACAATTGTATATCTTCTTCTTTAAAAATTTTTATATAATTCTTATCCTGTTTTACTGATTTTAAAACTTCACTTATATTTTCTTTTATCCAATTTCTATTTTCTTCTATCTTTTCTTTATCTGATTTGCCATATACTTTCTCAATTTCTATATATATATTTTGTTTCTTCTTATCTGTTTTATATTTATAAACTATAGGATCTATAAATACATTGTAATAATTATCTATTATCTCGTCATTAAGCTTTGTATTGTCTTTTTTCATAAAAAAAGTTAAATAGTTATTACTATGTATAACTTTTTTACTATCCATAGGTTTATCTATAGTAACTAGTCTAGATAAATAATCTCTTTGTGCAAAATATTTATACAATCTATCAGTTTTATCTGTATCTTTTTTTGATACTTCTAATACTTCTATACTACCATCCTTTTTTACCAATAAATAAGATCCTTCACTTAATGTATAAGAATCTATAATTAATTTATCTCCATGCTCTTCATACATTTTTTTAAAAACTTCTAAACAATCCTTTAACACTATATCACCCCTTTACAACCATCTATAATTAATAAACCCAAATCCTCTTGAGTTCATTTCTCCCATTCCTGTTCCTAGTGCAAAATTTATTATTTCCTGTGCTTTTTTATTATCAGCCACTTTAAAATTAATCTTGTCCCCTAATATGCTTATATTTTTATACTTAGTTGCTATAGGCTTTCTATTAACAATACTAATAGCTGTAAACAATTCGAAATCTTCATCTATCTTTTCATCATAAAAACTATTATATTTTTTTATTAAATTTTCAGTTATTCTCTTTTCTAAAACTTCTATACTTGAATGTTTTTTCCAATATCCGTTATCAAACTTAGCTACTATAGGTGTTATTGTATGAATGCTTTCTACATGTTTTTTAGGAATTGTTTTTTTATTTATAGTTAAAACTTTAATTTCATCTGTATATTGATTTATTAATTCTTTTATAAAATATTCACTTAATTCATTATCTACCGTTCTAAGTAAAAAAGTATATATATTTTCTTTTTTATAAACTTTATCTTTTTCTAATGGATAAAGCATATTAAAAGAATAATTTTTAAACTTATTTTCATTGTGAAAATCTTCATATAATTTATTTTCTATTAGTGAATTATCTATTAACTTACATATTTGTTGTAATGTGTCTTCTATTTTTATGTCTTTAAGTAAAAACACTTTAACTTGTAATTCAATTGTATTTTTCAACTCGAATATCTCCTTACTATATTTTTTATATTTAATACAATACGACATTTTTTAATAATATCCTTTATTTTTCACTCACTAGTTAACTTTATATTAAATATTTTAATTATCTAATTTATTTTAAATTATCAAGTTTTCTCCATTATCTTCTGATTTACCTATTAGCTCTTCTCCAAATACACTTCCATTTAACATTTTTATTATACATACAAAATCTTCATCTTCATCTATAACTTTATCTAAATCATTTCTCAAACTAATTAAATTAGAAGGATTTATCTCACCCCTAAATACTGATTTTTGAAAATGAGATAAATATTTCTTACATATCTTAAAAAAGATCGGAAGAGCTCGTGTAGGGAAAGAGTGTCCTAGGTGTGTAGATCTC
>ERZ1463036.312-NODE-312-length-10832-cov-17.114596_pt1 | contig 10832 bp, 9 predicted proteins | sample MGYA00564485_ERZ1463036 | MGnify/ENA primary metagenome ERZ1463036 (study PRJEB39244, sample SAMEA3635127) | Helicobacter pylori | study: EMG produced TPA metagenomics assembly of PRJEB11511 data set (Assembly of a 5300-year-old Helicobacter pylori... | reverse complement strand
ACATTGCCAACTCTTAAAAGAAATGACGCAAAAGAGATGATAGAGTCTAGGGGAGGAAAGGCTACTTCAAGTGTAAGTAAGTCTACAACATTTGTATTAGCTGGAGAAGAAGCAGGTTCAAAATTAACTAGAGCCAATGATTTGGGTGTAAAAGTAATTGATGAAGATAAATTTATACAACTAACAGGCTTACAGTCTAAAGAAGAAGTAGAAAATGAATTAAAGTAATAAATAAACTATTGTAGAAAGAATATTTCATCTACAATATTACGAATGTAGAAAGCTATTAACAATATATGCTAATATTATTAGTATATATAAAAGCTAAGCATACAAGGTTAAGAGAGGTATTTATATGGCGAGAATTAATAATAGAAAAAATGATGAAATAAGAGATATAAAAATAACTAGAAATTATACTAAATATGCAGAAGGTTCTGTGCTTATAGAAATGGGAGAAACAAAAGTAATATGTACAGCTTCAATAGAAGATAAAGTACCACCATTTTTAAGACACACTGGCACAGGATGGATAAATGCTGAGTATTCTATGTTACCAAGATCTACTCATCAAAGAAAAATAAGAGAAGCATCAAGAGGAAAGCTAGACGGGAGAACTCAAGAAATACAAAGATTAATAGGAAGAACTATAAGATCTGTTGTAGATTTATCTAAAATAGGTGAAAGAACTATATGGGTAGACTGTGATGTTATTCAAGCTGATGGTGGAACTAGAACAGCATCAATAACAGGGGCATTTGTAGCGGTTGTAGATGCTTTAAATAAATTACATAAATCAAAAGCAATAAAAGAAATGCCAATAACAAACTTTGTATCTGCAATAAGTGTTGGTATAGTTGGCCAAGAACATATGCTTGACTTATGTTATGAAGAGGACTCAAATGCACATGTAGATATGAATGTAATAATGACTGATAAAGGTGAATTTGTTGAAGTTCAGGGAACTGGAGAGGAAAGACCTTTCTCAAGAAATGATTTAAATAAATTATTAGAACTTGGTGAAAAAGGAAATAAAGAATTAATAAAAGCGCAAAGAGCTGCTTTAGGTGAAATAGCAGATGAAATATTAGGTATGGAGTATGGAAATGAAGTTGTTATAGCAACAAATAATGCTCATAAATTAGAAGAAATAGGGGCTATACTAGAAGATTTTGAATACAATGTATACTCATTAAAAGATGTAGATTTAGCGGGAATAGAAATAGTTGAAGATGGAAAAACATTTGAACATAATGCACTTATAAAGGCAAGAACTATAGCAAAGAAAACAAATATGATAACAATAGCTGATGATTCAGGATTAGAGGTAGATGCTATAGGGAAAAAACCAGGAATTTATTCTGCTAGATTTGCAGGAGAAAATGCAACTGATGAAGAAAATAGACAAAAGTTAATGAAATCTTTAAATAATGTGGCTGCAAGTCAAAGAACTGCAAGATTTGTATCAGCTATAGCCGTAGTATTCCCAGATGGAAAAGAGTTTGTAGTTAGAGGAACTTGTGAAGGGGCTATAGGATTTGAAGAAAAAGGTAAAAATGGATTTGGATATGACCCATTATTTATAGTAAGTGGATATAATAAGACATTTGCAGAAATGCCAAGTTCTGTAAAAAACAGTATAAGCCATAGAGCTAATGCATTAAAATTAATGAAAAGTGAGTTTTCTAAAAGGGTAGTGAGATAATGAAAATAGGTGTAGTAAGTGATACGCACATGATAACTAAGTTTATAGATAAAGCTATACCCTACTTAAAAGATTGTGATTTACTAATTCATGCAGGAGATAATTTTTCTGATTCTAAGTATATACACAATATGACTAATGTTCCTATTATGGCTGTAAAAGGAAATTGTGATTTTGAAAATGTAGAAGATGAATTGATATTTGATATAGAGGATAAAACTATATTCTTGTGTCATGGGGATAAGTATGGAGTAAAGTATGGATTAGATGAACTAGAAATAAAAGCAAAGTCTGTAAATGCAGATATAGTTGTATTTGGTCATACTCATACACCTTTATGTAAAGAAAAAGGTGAAATTTTATATATTAATCCTGGAAGTGTATCTTTTCCAAGGGGAGTCGCATATAAAAGTTTTGTAATATTAGATATAGATAATGGAAAAATAAATATGACAGAAATTAAGATATAAACAAGTATTCAAAAGTTTTATAAACTAAGTGAATACTTGTAAATAAAAAAACTTATGTGATATAATTAAAGAGTTAAACTATAATATTGTAAATTAAAATCAATATAAATTAATTACATAACAATAACTAGGAGGATTAAGTTAATGAAAGCAGAATTATTAAAAAAAGAAGGTACTAAAGTATCTTTAAAAATAACTGTAGAAAATGATAAATTTGAAGCAGCAGTAACAAAAGCATACAATAAAAATAAAGGAAAGTTCAATATACCAGGATTCAGAAAAGGTAAAGCTCCAAGAGTTGTAATAGAATCTCAATACGGTAAAGGTGTATTCTACAACGATGCTATAGAATTATTATTCCCTGAAGTTTATCCAGAAGCTATAAAAGAATTAGATATAGATCCAATAGATAGACCAGACTTAGATGTAGAAGAAATAAGCAAAGACAACGGATTAGTTATGGTTGTTACTGTTGAGGTTAAACCAGAGTTTGAATTAGGAGCTTACAAAGGTATAGAAATAGCTAAAGTTGATAATAATGTAACTGAAGCAGAAGTTGAAGTAAGCCTACAAGAAATGCAAAACAAGCACGCTAGATTAGTAAGTGCAGAAGATAAAGCATTAGAAAAAGGATTCACAGCTATAATAGACTTCGAAGGATTCGTTGATGGTGTAGCATTTGAAGGTGGAAAAGGTGAAAACTATAGCTTAGTTATAGGATCAAACACTTTCATACCAGGATTTGAAGATCAATTAGTAGGAAAGAAAGCTGGAGAAGAAGTAGAAGTAAACGTTGAGTTCCCAGCAGAATACCATGCTGAAAACTTAGCTGGAAAGCCTGCAGTATTCAAAGTTAAAGTAAATGATGTTAAGGTAAAAGAATTACCAGAATTAGATGATGAATTTGCTAAAGATTCAAGTGAGTTTGATACATTAGCTGAATTAAAATCTGACTTAAGAGCTAAGTTAGAAGAAAACGCAAAAGCTTCAGCTGAAGCTGAAATGAGAAATGCTATAGTTGAAAAAGTTTCTGCAAATACAGAAGTAGAAATACCAGAAGCTATGATACAACATCAAATAGACAATATGTTAATGGAACTTAACATGCAATTACAATACCAAGGATTAAACTTACAACAGTTATTACAAATGACTGGAAGAAGCATAGAAGAGTTAAGAGAAGAAAGAAGAGAAGATGCTGCTAGATTAGTAAAATCTTCATTAGTATTAGAAGCAATAGCTAAAGCTGAAGCTATAGAAGTTTCAGAAGAAGAAATGAACGAAGAATTAGAAAAAATGGCTAAAATGTACAACATGGAATCTGATAAAATAAAAGCATCTTTAAGAGAAACTGATATAGAAGATATAAAAGGTCAAATAAAGATAAGAAAAACTATAGATTTATTAGTTGATAATGCAGTAATAGCTTAATTTTTTACAGTAGCCTTTTAGGCTACTGTAAATTATATATAAACAAAATAAATATAAACATATAGAGGGGGTATGATCTATGGCATTAGTACCTGTAGTTGTTGAACAAACAGGAAGAGGAGAAAGATCTTACGATATATATTCTAGATTATTAAAAGATAGAATAATATTCTTAGGAGACGAAGTAAATGATGCTACAGCAGGTCTTGTAGTGGCACAATTACTTTTCCTAGAAGCAGATGACCCAGATAAAGATATACATTTATATATAAATTCACCAGGTGGAAGTATAACTGCTGGAATGGCAATATATGATACAATGCAATATATCAAACCAGATGTAAGCACTATCTGTATAGGTATGGCAGCGTCTATGGGAGCATTCTTATTAGCAGCAGGAGAAAAAGGAAAGAGATTTGCATTACCAAATAGTGAGATAATGATACATCAACCATTAGGTGGGACTAGAGGGCAAGCAACTGATATAGAAATACACGCAAAAAGAATATTAAAAATGAAAGACACTTTAAATAAAATATTATCTGAAAGAACAGGTCAGCCATTAGAAACTATTCAAATGGATACTGAACGTGATAACTTCATGAGCGCACAAGAAGCTAAGGAATATGGTTTAATAGATGAAGTAATCACACAAAAAGACCGTAGATAGGAAGAGGTGCTTAATATGTCAAAAAATGAAGACAAAAGACAGTTAAAATGTTCATTCTGCGGCAAAAACCAAGAGCAAGTAAGAAGGTTAATTGCAGGTCCAAGTGTTTATATATGTGATGAGTGTGTTGAACTTTGTGATGAAATAATCCAAGAGGAAATAGAAGACACTGTTGAAGAGGATACAACATCTCTACCTAAGCCAAAAGAGATGATGGATATCTTAAATGGTTATGTAATTGGTCAAGAAACAGCTAAAAAAGCTTTATCAGTAGCAGTTTATAATCATTATAAGAGAATATACAGCAAAAAGGTAAGCAATAAAGATGTAGAAATACAAAAGAGTAATATACTTTTACTTGGACCTACAGGTTCAGGGAAGACATTATTAGCTCAAACATTAGCAAAAACTCTAAATGTTCCTTTTGCAATGGCTGATGCAACATCTTTAACTGAAGCTGGATACGTTGGAGAAGACGTAGAAAACATACTACTAAAGCTTATCCAAGCAGCTGATTTTGATGTAGAAAAGGCTGAAAGAGGAATAATATATATAGATGAGATAGATAAGATAGCTAGAAAATCAGAAAATCCATCTATAACTAGAGATGTTAGTGGAGAAGGTGTTCAACAAGCTCTTTTAAAAATATTAGAAGGAACAACAGCTAACGTTCCACCACAAGGTGGTAGAAAGCATCCACATCAAGAATTCTTAAAAATAGATACAACTAATATATTATTTATATTAGGTGGAGCTTTTGATGGTATTGAAAAAATAATACAAGGCCGTGGTAAAGAAAAAACTCTAGGATTTGGAGCTAAAATTGAAAGTAAAAAAGAAATGGATTTAGGAAAGGTATATGCCCAAGTACTTCCAGAAGATTTACTTAAATTTGGTTTAATACCAGAGTTTATAGGAAGGATTCCTGTTGTTGCAACTCTAGAATTATTAGATGAAAATGCTTTAGTTCAAATATTAAAAGAACCTAAAAATGCTTTAGTAAAACAATACAAAAAGCTTTTAGAAATAGATGACGTTGAACTAGAATTCGAAGATGACGCACTTCGTGCAATAGCTAATAAAGCTATAGAAAGAAACACAGGTGCAAGAGGTCTTAGAAGTATAGTTGAAGGAATCATGATGGAGAGCATGTTTGAAGTTCCATCGAGAGATGACGTTAAAAAAGTTGTAGTTACAAAGGAATGTGTAACTAAAGGAGAACAACCAGTATTTATATTAAAAGATCAAGAAGAAAGTGCATAATAAAAAAGAGGAGCCTTAAAAGCTCCTTTTTAAATGTAAGGATTTTATAACTATAATTAATGGGTATTAATAGATTAATAAACTTTAAAAAGTATAAAATATCATTAATTAGATAAAAGAGGATCATTACATATAATAGTCAAAACTTGTTTATTATTAAAATATCATATAAACTATTCATATAAAACCTATTTAAAGTTTATCATAAAAATTATATAAGAGTATATTTATAAATAAATATATATTATTCTAAAATAAAAAATATAAAGTTTATTCATTAGTATATTACATTCAATATTACAACATAATAAAATAAGAGAAAAGTGATAAAAGATTTTACCAAATCAATAAATTTGTTTATACATTCTTTAAGCAAAGTGAATTTTTCTATAAATGTTGAAAATTAGGGATTGTAAATATATAATATATAAAGCAATAAAATCTAGCACTTTAAGGAGTGATATTAGTGGAACAGAATTATACGAAGATAGAACATGAATTACCGCTAATTCCACTGAGGGGATTAGCGATATTCCCATATATGATACTAAACTTTGACATAGGAAGAGAAATATCTTTAAAAGCTTTAGACCAAGCTATGTTAGCTGATGAGTTAGTATTCTTAACTTCTCAGAAAGCAGCAGAAGTTGATGAGCCAACAGAAGATGATTTTTATCATGTAGGAACTATATGTAAAGTTAAACAAATGATAAAACTTCCTGGGGATACAGTACGTGTATTAGTAGAAGGAATTTCAAGAGGTAAAATAAAAGAAGTAAGCAATGAAGAAGGGTATTTTAAAGCAACAATAGAGGAAATAGCATACGATGATGAAAATGCAGAGGAAGATATTGAGGTAGAAGCACTTGTAAGAAATGTGTTTGATGCATTTGAAGAGTACATAAACATAGGAAATAGAGTATCACCAGAAATATTAATATCTCTAGGTGAAATAGAAAATGTAGATCGTTTTATAGACACTATAGCTGCTAATATCTATCTAAAACCAGAACAAAAGCAAGAAGTTTTAGAAGAGTTTGATATTAAGAAAAGATTAGAATTAATATACAAAACTCTTTTAGAAGAGATAGATATACTTAAAATAGAAAAGAAAATAACTCTAAGAGTTAAAAAGCAAATGAATAAGGTTCAAAAGGAATATTACCTAAGAGAACAATTAAAAGCTATACAAAAAGAATTAGGAGAAGAAGAAGACATAAATTCTGAAGCTGACGAGTATAGAGCAAAGCTTAAGAAAATAAAAGCTCCTAAAGAAACAAAAGAAAAGATATCTAAAGAAATAGATAAGTTTTCTAGAATATCACCAATGTCTCCAGATGTATCAGTTTTAAGAGGGTATTTAGATAATATATTCTCATTACCTTGGAACAATGAAACTAGAGACAAGCTTGATATAGAAAAAGCTAAAGAAATATTAGATAATGAACATTATGGATTAGAAAAAGTAAAAGAAAGAATACTTGAGTATTTAGCTATAAGAACATTATCAAAATCACTAAAAGGACCTATCATATGTTTAGTAGGACCTCCAGGTGTTGGTAAAACATCTATAGCAAAATCGATAGCGAACTCATTAGGAAGAAAATTCGTTAGAATATCTTTAGGTGGAGTTAGAGATGAAGCTGAAATAAGAGGTCATAGAAGAACTTATGTAGGAGCTATACCAGGAAGAATAATAAATGGAATAAAAGAAGCCAAAACTAAAAATCCAGTATTCTTACTAGACGAGATAGATAAAATGTCAGCAGATTATAAGGGAGATCCATCTGCTGCAATGTTAGAAGTTTTAGATCCAGAGCAAAACAAAGATTTTGTGGATCACTACATGGAAGTTCCTTTTGATTTATCAAAAATATTATTTGTTACAACTGCAAATAGCTTAGGAACTATTCCAAGACCTTTATTAGATAGAATGGAAATAATAGAGGTATCTGGATATATAGAAGAGGAAAAGCTTAATATAGCTAATAAATATTTATTACCTAAACAAATAAAAGAACATGGTTTAGCACCTGGTTTTGTTAAAATAAATGAAGAAACTATGAGAGAGATAATAGGATCTTATACTAGAGAAGCAGGGGTAAGAAACCTTGAAAGAACTATAGGTAAAATATGCAGAAAAGCAGCTAAAAAGTATGTAGAAGATAAATCTTTAGAAGAAATAGTTATAAATAAATCTGACCTAGATGATTACTTAGGTAAGAATAAATATAGACATCAATTAGCAGGAACTAAACCAGAAGTAGGTGTTGTAACAGGTCTTGCATGGACGTCTGTTGGAGGAGAAACTCTAACTGTAGAAGTAAATGTTGTAAAAGGTAAAGGCCAAATAGTATTAACTGGTAAACTAGGTGATGTAATGAAAGAATCAGCTAGAACAGGTATATCTTATATAAGATCAATTGCTGACAAATTTGATATAGATCCTGATTTTTACCAAAATAAAGATATACACATACATTTACCAGAAGGTGCAGTACCTAAAGATGGTCCATCAGCAGGTATAACAATGGCTTTAGCTGTTTTATCAGCATTAACAAATATACCAGTAAGAAATGATGTTGCTATGACAGGAGAAATAACTCTTAGAGGAAGAGTTTTAGCTGTAGGTGGAGTTAGAGAAAAACTATTGGCTGCACATAGATCTGGAATAACAAAGGTATTACTTCCAAAAGAGTGTGAAGCTGATTTAGATGAAATACCTGAAAATGTAAAAGAAAAAATGGAATTTGTACTTGTAGACCATATGGACCAAGTATTAGAGCAGGCATTAGTAAGGAATGGTGAAAAGTAATGAAAATTAGAAGTGCAGAAATAACAATGAGTGCAGTAAACAGAGCTCAATACCCAGACGAAGGTATACCAGAAATAGCTTTAGTTGGTAGATCTAACGTTGGAAAATCATCAACAGTAAATACATTATTAAATAGAAGAAATTTTGCTAGAACAAGTCAGACGCCTGGTAAAACTAGAACAATAAACTTCTATCTTATAAACCAAGAATTTTTCTTTGTTGACCTTCCAGGTTACGGATATGCAAAGGTTGCAAAATCTGAAAAAGAAAAATGGGGAACTATAATGGAAAGATATCTAGCTGATAGAGAAGAATTATGTGCAATATTCTTATTAGTAGATATAAGACATGAACCTACAAGTGATGACGTTATGATGTATGAATGGATAAAGCACTTTGGATATAAATGCGTAGTAATAGCTACTAAAGCAGATAAAATAGCTAAAGGTAAATACCAAAAGCATTTTAGTATGATAAGAAAGAAATTACAATTAGATAAAGATGAAAAGATACTTCCTATATCTTCTCTTAAGAAAACTGGAGTAGAAGAAATATGGAAAGAAATAATAAGCCAATACAATGAAGCTGGTTATGAAATAACTGTTGACTAGTATGAAATAGACTATCTCAAAACTGAGATAGTCTATTTTTTTATATTATTTATAGAAAAATAATTTATAAATTTATATTAATTAAAGTAAATATTTTAAAATTAAAAAAATTTAAAAAATTAAAACTAAAATGTCAATTTATATTGATATTTATTAAATTAAATAGTAAAATATGTAAAATAACACGAAATAGAGCAACTTGGGGGTGAAACAATGAGTAACAATAATCAAAAAGGATTAAGAAAGACATTAGGCTTAAGTGCAGCACTTTCTACGGTAGTAGGAATGCTAATAGGTTCGGGAGTATTCTTTAAACCACAAGCCATATATGAATCTACAAATGGAGGAGCATGTCTAGGACTTTTAGCATGGTTAATAGGGGGACTTATAACTATAGCTGCTGGGCTTACAGCAGCTGAAATATCTTCTAGTATAGTAAAACCAGGTGGATTAATAGTTTATTTAGAAGAAATTTACGGTGAAAAAGTAGGATTTTTAACAGGATGGATGCAATCTATACTATTTATACCTGCAATAACAGCAGCGCTAGGAATTATATTTGCACAAGAAGCAGTGAGCTTATTGAGTTTACAAAGTGACATATATGTAATTTTAATTGCAATAGGAGTAATAGTGCTTATAGCTTTATTAAATTCTCTAGGAGCCAAATTTGGAGGAGGAATACAAACTGTATCTACAATATGTAAGTTAATACCTTTAGCACTTATAGTTATATTTGGATTTATAAAAGGAGAACCATCAACAGATATAATGACACCTCTGGTAGGTGAAAATACGAATATGGTTAGCGCCATATCTCAAGTACTTATAGCAACTTTATTTGCATACGATGGATGGATATATGTGGGAGCATTAGCAGGTGAGATGAAAGATCCAGCTAAGCATTTACCTAAAGCTATAGTAGGCGGAATTTCTTTAGTAATGGGAGTATACATAATTATAAATGTAGCATACTTATGTGTTGTTCCAGCATCAGAGATGGCAGCAGTAAGTGCACCAGCTACACTTGTAGCAAGTAAATTATTTGGAGAATCAGGAGCTAAGGTGATAAGTGTAGGTATATTAATATCGGTATTTGGAACATTAAATGGTTTCTTGATGACCGGAGGAAGAATACCTTATATAATGGGATGTGACGGGAGAATACCTTTTTCAAAAACTTTTGCTAAGTTAAATAATAATGGTGTTCCATTAAATGGAATGTGGTTAATAGCTGGGTTAGCAATAATATATTCTTTATCAGGTCAGTTCAATTTCCTATCTGATTTAGCAATATTTACAATATGGATATTCTACACAATGTTATTTGTAGGAGTTATAAAACTTAGAAAAGATAAGCCAAATATGAAGAGATCATATAAAGTACCGTTATATCCAGTAATACCTATAATAGCAATAATAGGAGGAGTATTTATTGTTGTTAGTACATTTATCACTCAAACACAAAATGCTATATTAGGACTTATAATAACATTAGCTGGCTTGCCAATTTATAATATAATTAAAAATAAGAAGATAAAACAAGAAATACAAAATAATGTAGCGTAGTATAAGGAGCCGTCTCAAAATTGAGACGGTTCTATTTTTATTTAAGATTATTTAGTTAAATATAGCTATATTACAAAATGATTAAATAAATATTATAAGTAAATAAGAATATAATTATAAAAGGTATTCATTGAATTTTAATATAAAAAAATGTATTAAAATAATTAGTTATAGACAAAATAATTTTTAAGATAGTAACAAAATAAAATGCAAATTAATATTTTATAAAGTAGAAGAAAAATATGAGGGGGCTAAATCATGGCAGGTAGAGTTAGGAAGTTATTCCCAGGTGGAAATA
>ERZ1463036.311-NODE-311-length-10839-cov-9.485163_pt1 | contig 10839 bp, 11 predicted proteins | sample MGYA00564485_ERZ1463036 | MGnify/ENA primary metagenome ERZ1463036 (study PRJEB39244, sample SAMEA3635127) | Helicobacter pylori | study: EMG produced TPA metagenomics assembly of PRJEB11511 data set (Assembly of a 5300-year-old Helicobacter pylori... | reverse complement strand
ATTAAAGTGATTTTTTATATCGTCTATTTTACTATCTTTATTTTTATCAAAACTAGGTATACTAAGTATTTCACAAGGCTTAGAACCCATAAGTACAGGACCTAGTATTTCTAATAACCATTTTATATATGATGAATTTATATTAGTTTTACATGAATAACAGTTCAAAACTATCAACTCCTAATGAAAATTATTATCGATTAATTATATTATAGAATAAATGATAATCAATTTCAATGATAAATTTTATTACAATATTCTTACTAAAAGTTTGTTCAAAAATTATAAAAATAATACAGAAATATAGATTAATTTTTATGGCAATTATGGTAAAATAAGAAATTTAAAATGTTAAATTTTTTATAATAATATTTAAGATTTAGTAAATAATAGTAGAGTAAATAATTACATAAAGAAAAATTGGAGGTAAAATATGAAACTAAAAAAACTTATGACAATAGGACTTTCATTAATGTTATCATTTGGAGTAGTAGCATGTAATAACAATGGAAAAAATGCGAACGAAAATACAAAAGGTACAAAAGTAGAGACTCCAACAGGAGATAAGACTTCTGTAAGAGATAATGATTATGTAACTCAGTATTCAAGATTTTATGGAGATTATATGAATGATTTAAATAATTATAAAGTTTATTTATCTCCACAAAGTGTATCTAAGTACTATGAAATAAATGAGTACCCAGGAAATGAAAAATATTTATCTAATGTAAAAGAAGCATATAAAGATGCAAGAGATAAAACTCAAGCTTTTGTAAATAATTTAAAAAATGATGTAAAAACAGATGATAAAGAATTAAATAAAATGAATAAAGACCTTATAAGAGAAGGCGAAAAAACTATAGCTAATATAGACACAAAATTAAAAAATTTAGATAAAGTATCAAAAGAAGATTTAAATAAATCAAAAGAAGACTTTATGAGAGTTGTAGATGAAGCAACAAAAACAGATGAAGGTGCAAAAAGTCAATTTGAAAAATTATTAGAAGATATGAATAGATCATTAGGAATAGATACTAGAAAATATAACAATAACAACAATAATAATAACAACAATATCAATAAAAATGATAATATTAAAAAGTAATATTAATAAAAATATCTATAAATCTTTATAGGTGTTTTTTTATTAATACATATAAATTTATATAATTAATTTTTCAGATAGAGTAAAAGAGTACTTCTTAGAAGTGCTCTTTTTTATAAAAATCAGTATACAAAATATAGATTTAAGAGAAACTAAATCAGAAATACATTTGATAAGGAGTTTTTCATATGGTTTTTTATATATCCGTAGCAATAATCGGGTTATTTGTATTGTGGGGACTTATATCTCCAAATTCTTTAGCAAGTACAGCTACACTTGCGTTAGCTTTTACAACAGATAAATTTGGATGGATGTTTCTTATAATTACATTTTTAGTATTAGTATTTATGATTGTATTAGCCTTTAGTAAATACGGTAGACTAAGACTTGGACATGAAGATGATAGACCTGAATTTAGCAATATAACTTGGTTTGGAATGCTATTTAGTGCAGGGATGGGGATAGGTCTTGTGTTTTGGGGAGTAGCAGAACCTTTAGATCATTATATTTATCCTCTATCAGGAATACCAAAACTTACGCCTGAAGCTGCCAATGCCGCTATAACTTTTTCATTTTTTCATTGGGGACTTCATGCATGGGCTATATACTCTTTAGTAGGACTTACTATAGCTTATTTTAGATTTAGAAAGGACAAAAAGTTACTTATAAGTCAGACTTTATCTCCAATTATAGGAGGAGACTTAAATTCACCACAAGCTAAGCTAATAGATATTCTTGCAATAATAGCAACAGCATTTGGAGTTGCTACATCTTTAGGCCTTGGAGCTATGCAAATAAACGGAGGGCTTAACAATTTATTTGGAATAAATATAAATATATTCAATCAGATAATAATAATAATAATATCTACTATATTATTTTTAATATCTTCAACAACTGGTCTTGAAAAAGGAATTAAAATACTTAGCAATATAAATGTAGGTATAGCTGTATTACTTTTAATATTTGTATTTATACTAGGACCAACAGCAAATATACTTGAGATATTTACTAATAATTTAGGAAATTATCTTCAAAATATTATATCTATGAGCTTAAGATTAACACCATTTGAAGAATCAAATTGGATAGCCAATTGGACACTATTTTACTGGGCATGGTGGATAGCTTGGTCACCTTTTGTTGGTGTATTTATAGCACGAGTATCTAAAGGAAGAACAATAAGGGAATTTATAATAGGAGTATTATTAGTACCATCTTTATTTAGTTGTATATGGTTTGCTGTATTTGGAGGAACTGCATTAAGCTTAGAGATAAATACCAATCTAGCACTACTTGAAGCACTAAAAGCAGATATGAGTTCAACTTTATTTGTAATGTTGGAGAGCTTGCCATTTGGATATATTATAAGCATAATAGCAACGGTACTTATACTTACTTTTTTCGTATCATCGGCAGATTCAGCAACTTTTGTATTAGGTATGTTTAGTGCTAAAGGTTCAATGGAACCAACTAATAAGGTAAAATTAGTCTGGGGAATACTTCAGGCATTAGTTGCAGTAGCACTACTTCTTAGTGGAGGACTTCAAGGACTTCAAACAATGTCAATAGTTACGGCACTTCCATTTAGTATAATATTAGTACTTATGATGCTATCTTTTATAATGGAACTTAGGAAAGAAAAAATATATAAAATACCAAAGCATCCAGGTAAACATTAGTATTAAAATATATAAATATGAAAAAATATATAGTGCTATAGACAAGGAGTGATAATATGACAAAAAATAAAAAATGCGAATCAAATAACCAGTGGGTAGGGGCTAATGGATGTATTACAAGTAAAGCTAATAGTAATAAAAAGGATGCTACTCACAATGAATGGACATCAACTTTAAAAAATGTTTCAGATAGCAGTAAGGTTTATAGTGATAAAAAATAAAAAGTATCTAGGTAAATTACCTAGATACTTTTTAAAATTAATGAAATAGTATTATTTATAATAATTACTATCTAGGAGGAAGGAAATCTTGGATAAAGAATTTTTTAATAAAGATGGTATAATGGTTGCTCAAAGTATATTAGGAAAATATTTAATAAGAAAATATGACAATAAAACTATAGTCACAAAAATCGTAGAAACTGAAAGCTACATGGGAAAAGATGATAAAGCATCTCATGTGTATAATGATAAAAAAAGCAATAGAACAGCACCTCTTTATTTAGAAGGCGGTCATATATATGTATACTTAATATATGGTATGTACAATTGTTTAAATATATCTGCAAACAAGGAAAATATACCAGAATGTGTACTTATAAGAGCAGTAGAACCTATTAAAGAAATAGATGAGATATCTTTTAATAGATATAAAAAACATTATAAAGACTTAAATTCATATCAGAAAAAAAATATAACTAATGGACCAGGGAAGCTTTGTATGGCACTTAATATAGGTAGAGATTTAAATAGTAAAAGTATACTAGGTGAAGAACTTTTTATAAATGATTTTTATTATGAAGGAAATAAGAAAATATATAGTAGTAATGATTTTGAAATAATAAATAGTAAAAGAGTTAATATAGATTACGCTAAAGAAGCTAAAGATTATTTATGGAGATTTTATATAAAAGACAATAAATTCGTCTCTGTTAAATAAATGTGAGTTTATGGTACAATTATATAAATAACAAATTAATAAAGGGGATATTATGAGGAAAAATACAAAAATATTAGTGGTTGAAGATGATATAAGCATAAATAAGCTCTTATGTGATATGCTAAGGCAAAATGGATATGATATAATATCTGCCTTTTCAGGTACAGAGGCTATTATAAATATAAAGTATGAAAATATATCTATGGTACTTTTAGATATAATGCTACCAGGAAAAAATGGAGAAGATGTACTTTCTTATATAAGAAAAGAAATGGATATACCTACAATAGTTATATCTGCTAGAGAGGAGATAGATTTAAAGGTAAAAATACTAAAAATGGGAGCGGATGATTATATAACAAAGCCTTTTGATATAGATGAGGTGCTAGCTAGAATAGAAACGAATTTAAGACGATATAAAATAGGTAAAAATACTATAAATGAAGATGTAATAAGCTTTAAAGATATAAAAATGAATAATATACAAAGAGAAGTAACCGTTAATGATAAATTAATAGAATTTACTAATATAGAATATAAAATTTTAAATATATTTATAAAAAATCCAAATAAGGTATTTACAAAAGCTAATTTATTTGAAAGTGTTTGGGAAGATGAATTTTTAGGAGATGACAATACTATAACAGTACATATTAGTAATATTAGAAATAAACTATCTAAATATGGAATACATAAAGAATACATACAAACTGTATGGGGAATAGGATATAAGCTAATAGATAAAAATTAATACTTTCTTAATAATTTCTTTATGCTTTATTAGAACTTAAATCTTAATATATAGGTATAAAGGAAGGAGAAGGGGCCATGAAAGAATATATACTAAAAACTTACAATATAAGTAAGAAATATAAGAAAAACTTAGTCGTAGATAATGTAAGTATATCTGTAAAAAGAGGGGATATATATGGATTTATCGGTCAAAATGGAGCTGGTAAAACTACTATAATGAAAATGATAACGGGATTAGTCAATCCTAGCGAAGGATATATAGAAATATTTAAAGAAGTAGAGAAAAATAAAATAAATAAAGAAAGAAAAAGATTAGGAGCGCTTATAGAAACACCAGCTTTATATTTAGATATGAGTGCTAGTGAAAATTTAGAAGTATTAAGAATACAAAAAGGAATACCAGGAAGTAGTTGTGTAAATGAAAAGTTAAAGATGGTAGGATTAGAAAATACAGGCAAAAAGAAAGTTAAGCAGTTTTCATTAGGAATGAAACAAAAACTAGGAATAGCTATGGCATTATTATCTGATCCTGAAATTTTAATACTTGATGAACCTGTAAATGGACTAGATCCTAAGGGAATAGTTGAAATAAGAGATTTATTAAAAAAATTAAATAAAGAAAAGAATATGACAATAATTATATCGAGCCATTTATTAAGCGAGTTAAATCAAGTAGCAACTTGCTATGGGATAATAAATAATGGAAAATTAATAGAAGAAATAAGCCAAAAGGAGTTATATGATAAATGTAAAAAGGCTCTTAGAATAAAGGTAGATGATATAAACAAAGCTGTAGTTTGTTTAGAATCTGTATTAAAAACTACTAATTTTAAAGTATTAAAAAATAATACTATAAAATTATATGATTATATAGATAACCAAATAGAAGTATCTAAAGCTCTTATTAGTTCTAATGTAATAACTGAAGAAATTGTATCTATTGGAGATGATTTAGAAGATTACTTTATGAACTTAATAGGAGGTAGATTATAATGGAAAATTTAATTAAGTCAGAACTGTACAAGCTAAGAAAAAGTAAAGTTTTTATAAAAATGCTACTAATAACTCTAATTCCATTATTATTAGGATTAGGTCTTCACATATTTAAGTCTCAAGGAGATGAAATTCTTAGCTTAATAGTAACTTTTATAAATAACAGAAAATATGGATTTACTATGAATGATTTTAGCAATATAAAAAATTTAAGTGCTCAAGATTTTTTATTCTCAGCAATAGGATTTACAGCTGTTACGTATATGATTTTAGTATATTTTGTAGGAAATATAGTTGTAGATGAATACGTAGATAAAACTATAATGCATAAGATAAACTATGGATATAGCAGAACGAGTATATATATATCAAAGTTAATAGTTTCATTTATAGGGATAAGTATTATAGCTTTATTTCCAATAATACTCAATACATTAATAGGTGGATTAATGTATGAATTTGGAAATTTTGATATTTTAAAAATATCAAAGTTTTTAACTGTATATATGCTACTATTATACTCATCTACAAGTTTTTATGTACTTTTAGCTAGTATAATGAAGATAAAATCAGAACTTATGGGATTTGGAGTATTAATCCTACTTTTACCAGCATTTTTGACAGAAAAAAATGTATTGTATTTAACTAAATATATTCCATATGGTGGAATACTTGATATTTGTGGAAAATATCCAAGTAATGAGGTTATGGTAAGTTTAGGATTAAATGCTATAATAGTTATAATAATAACATCTACACTTGGATGTATATTAATAAATAAACAAGATATTAAATAAATTTATGATAGAAAAGGAGAATGAGTAAATTATGATAGCAATATTCTTTGGAGTAATTATTATAATATTACTCATCTATTTATTTTCTATAAAAAAGGAAATAAGAAACATTACAAAACAGCTGAAATACTATAATGAAAATAAAACTAATAAAAAGATAGATATAAAGTTAATAGATAAAGATCTAGAAATGTTGGCTTATAATATCAATAATCAAATAGATATAATAGAGGCTACAAATATAAATAAAAAACTAAGAGAAGAAAATTTAAAGCAGTCAATAGCAAGTATATCTCATGATTTGAGAACACCTTTAACATCTATACTTGGGTATGTTCAAATGCTAAAGAGTGATAAAGTAAATGAGGAAAGTAAGAATGAATATATAAATACGATTCAAGAACGTTCAAAGCGACTTGAAATATTACTTGATGAGTTTTTTAAACTATCACTTATAGAACTGGATAGTTATAAATTGAATATAAAAAAGGATAATTTAAATAATATTATATATAATATAATAGCTAGTTTCTATGAAGATTTTACAAATAAAAATATAAAGCCAAATATATATGTAGAAGAAAAAGACATAATTGTAAGTATAGATAGTAATGCTTTTACTAGAGTTATAGAAAATGTAATATCTAATAGTCTTAAGTATTCTAAGTCAGATATAGATATAATAATAAAAAAAGAAAAAGAGTTTGCTATAGTTAAGTTTATAGAATATAATACTAATCTTAATAGTGAAGATATAGATAACATGTTTAATAGATTTTACAAAAAAGATAAAACAAGAAATAATGATAGTACAGGTCTAGGACTTTATATAGCCAAAAGTTTAATGCAAAAAATGAATGGTGATATAAATGCTACTCTTAGAAATTATGATTTAGTAATAAGCTGTAAGTTAAATTTAAATACTAAAAAACATGATAAAGATTAAGCAAATATTAATTTAGAAGTATATCTTTAAAAATTTAAATATAACCTAACTTATTTAAAACAACGAAAAAGAGTACATTCATAGATTAAAATTAAAATCTATGAATGTACTCTTTTCATATAAAAACACATTAATTTAAGCAATTTTAAAATATTTTTTATTCATTAAATCTTCATATATGTGAAGGTCTTTTTTATTTATTCTAAGAGTCTTAGATATACTACCATAGTATAGTGTAAGATCTACATATTTAGAACCAGCCACTAAATAACCAAACTTATAACCAGTAAGTTCATCCCAAGAATGTAAAACTCCATCATTAAATATTATGCCTTCATCAAATACTTTATTTTTAGTATTATTATGTTCAAGTATAGACACAAATAAAAGTAGTAAAGATATTAATATAAAAGTTAACAAACTTAAAAATATAAATTGTTGCTTAAAAGAAACATTAAAAAAGTTATATAATGTACTAAATCTAAAATCATTTAATGCAGGTAGTATATAAAATATAAGTAAAAGTGCTAAAAAAGAATAATCTGTAATTTCTTTACAGTCAACATTTATTATATGAGTAACTTGTTTTTTAGAATGATTTCTATTAATAGGCACTTTTATAGAATAATATATAGCAAATAGATTAACACAAATTATTGGAATTATAAAAATAGTTATATTCTGTATCATTATAGATGATATGAAAAATATGAATAAGAATATAAATAATCGTCTAAATATTTTAGTCAAAATAGACACCTCCACAAAATTATCATAAGCATATTATACCACTAAAAATTATAAAAACATAATTTGAAAACTAATAAATAGGGATGTATAAAATTTTTAAAATAAATATAAGAAATTTTTTTGACTTTATTGTAAAGTAGGAGTATTATGTATAAGGATGAAATTTATTGGAGGGAAAAACAGAATATGTCGCCAAAGTTATTTACAATGTTTAAGCAAAATGAATTAAGTGGTGAGCAAGTGAGAAAAGATATAGTAGCAGGATTTATAGTAGCAATTATAGCATTACCATTATCAATAGCTCTTGCTATATCTTCAGGTGTATCACCAGAAAAAGGTCTTATCACTGCAATATTTGCAGGATTTATCATATCTTTCCTTGGAGGAAGTAAAGTTCAAATTGGAGGGCCAACAGGAGCCTTTGTTGTAATAGTCTATGGTATTGTGAAAATGTACGGTATGGATGGTCTTATAACAGCAACTATTATGGCAGGTATACTTCTTGTAATAATGGGTCTTTTAAAATTTGGAAATCTTATAGAATATGTTCCTCATACTGTTACAGTAGGATTTACTAGTGGTATAGCAGTAACTTTACTTATAACTCAAATCAAAGATTTACTAGGTCTTAAAATAAATGATGTTCCAGCAGAAGCTATAGGAAAAATAGAAAGCTACATACATAATATAAATACATTTGATATGATGACTTTCATAGTGGGTATAGCATGTATATTAATTATGATATACTGGCCAAAAATAAATAAAACTGTACCAGCATCTATAATAGCATTAATACTTTCAACAGTAGTTGTAAATGTTTTTAGCTTAAATGTAGACACTATAGGAAGTGTATATACTAACATATCAGCAAGCATACCAATGCCAAGTGTGCCAAGTTTTAGTATAGATAAAATAGTATCCTTAATACAACCAGCTATAACTATAGCAGTATTAGCTGGGATAGAATCACTTCTTTCTTGTGTAGTATCAGATAATATGATAAATGACAAACATGATTCTAATATAGAGCTTGTAGCACAAGGACTTGGAAACATAGCATCAGCACTATTTGGTGGGATACCAGCAACTGGAGCAATAGCAAGAACAGCAGCGAATGTAAAAAATGGTGGGAAAAGTCCTATATCAGGTATGGTACATGCAATAACTCTTCTTTTAATAATGGTAGTTTTAATGCCACTTGCAAAAATGATACCTATGACAGTTTTATCTGCGATATTAATAATAGTATCTTATAATATGGGTGAGTGGAAAGAAATGAAAGAAATGATGAGCTTACCTAAAAAAGATGTAGTAGTTCTTTTAGCTACATTTATATTAACTATAGTATTTGACTTAGTTATCGCTATAGCAGTTGGAATGACTATACATATAGTAGCTAACATAGTACTTAAGAATAAAGTTGATAGTGAGATAGAAGATGTAGCATAAATTATAAAAAATACTACCTAATTAGGTAGTATTTTTGTTTACTAAGAGATTAAATATTTTTAAAATCGTGAGTTTAACTTAGTTTGTTAGATAGATATACCTATGTTATAATTAGATGTAAAACGTATTCAGGGAGGTAGAATATGAATGTTATAGAAATAAAAGACCTAAGGATGAATTACGGTCAAAAAGAAGTTTTAAAGGGGATCAATCTAAATATAGATAGGGGAAATATTATAGGGTATATAGGATCAAATGGAGCAGGTAAAAGTACTACTATAAAAATACTATTGGGATTAGTTAAGGGATATAGCGGTAGCGTATATATATTTGGGAATGATATAGAAGATATTAATAATAAATATAAAAATAAAATAGGTTATGTTCCTGAAGTAGCCAAAGTCTATGAAAGTTTAACAGCTAGAGAATACTTAACTTTTATTGGCCAAGTGTATGGGCTAAGTTATGAAAAGAGTGATAAAAAAGCTAGAAGGCTTATGGAAATACTTAAAATAGAACATGCTTATGAGTCTAGACTATCATCATTTTCAAAAGGAATGAAGCAAAAGGTAGTTATAATAAGTTCAATGCTTCACAATCCAGATATATTATTTTTAGATGAACCATTAAGTGGACTTGATGCTAATAGTGTACTTTTAATAAAAGAAATACTACACAAATTAAAGCAAGAAGGAAAGACTATATTTTACTCATCTCACATAATGGAAGTTGTTGAAAAAATAAGCGATAGAATAATACTTCTAGATAAAGGAAATATTGTAGCAGATGGTAACTTCGAACAAATAAAAAATACTAATTTTGAAGGTTCTTTAGAAGAGATATTTAACCAGCTAACAGGATTTGAGGAACATTCAAATTTGTCTGATGAATTTATAAAAGTATTAAAAGAGGTGTAGCATGAAAGACTCTTTTATTTTAAAAATACTAGATATATTTAAATATTTATATACTAAAGCTGGTGTAAATTATAGTTTAATGCGACTTATAGTTAAGCATAAACTTATAATGGATGGTAGACGTGGGCAACGCAATATAAGTAGCAATGAAGAAGGTAAAGATAAAAATAACTTTTATATAAGCTTAATAATATATGCAATTGTTGGGTTAGCATCAGCACCTATTATAACACTAGATATTAACCCTATTGTAAAAATGAGTTTATATTTTAGTTTTTTTATGGTTATGATCTTAAGTGTATTTGTATCAGATTTTTCAAGTGTAATACTTGATATAAATGATAAAGATATATTAGAAACTAAAGGCGTAGATGTAAAAACTCTAAATGCAGCTAAATTTACACATATATTTATATATATGACATTACTTAGCTTATCAATAAGTATAGCAGCTATACTTTGTAGTATTAGATATGGTATTAAGTTTATATTATTATTTATACTA
>ERZ1463036.310-NODE-310-length-10839-cov-29.227281_pt1 | contig 10839 bp, 14 predicted proteins | sample MGYA00564485_ERZ1463036 | MGnify/ENA primary metagenome ERZ1463036 (study PRJEB39244, sample SAMEA3635127) | Helicobacter pylori | study: EMG produced TPA metagenomics assembly of PRJEB11511 data set (Assembly of a 5300-year-old Helicobacter pylori... | reverse complement strand
CTTCCGATCTATTTTGTTTTTACTTAATCCATTTATTTAATATAATTAAATATTAGAATTTTATTGAATCATTTTTCCATATTCATTATTAAAATAAAAAAGAGTAGTTATTAAAAATCTAACTACTCTCTTTCAATTCTGATATTCAATCATAAGTAAACCCCTTCTTTTCAATTTATCCTTTTGTAGATAATTTTTCTGATAATTCTTTAAGTTCAAATAAACTTAATTTTGAAAGGTTTCTTCTACTATACATATTATTATTTGTAGCTTGTTTTATTTTTGAAATAAATTTTTCTCTATAATTCATTTATCTTCCTCCCTTCTAAACCCGTTATAAAATATATTATACATACTAATATATTATCGTCAATAAAAAAAGCGCCAGAAATTCTGACACTTTTTTCTAGCCTAAATATGCTGCAGCACTAAGTGCTGCTATATTACCTTCTCCAGCTGACTTTATATATTGATAAGGCTTTCCTACACAATCTCCAGCTGCAAAACAGCCTTTTATATTTGTTTTCATAAGTCTATCAACCTTTATATGTCCATCTTCAATCTCAAGTCCTGGTACAAGTTGAGCTGGTGGTACTGCATTTTTTAATACAAACACACCATCTGTTTCTATTTCTTTATCTCCATTTAAAATAACTTTAGAAACTTTATTATCTCCAACAATTTCAACTGGTCTATCATCTACTATTGTTATATTATCATTAAGATTATATTCCCCTTTATACATAGGTATAAAGAATACTTCACTTGCTAATTCACTTACAAAATTAGCTTCCTCTTCGCCTTCTTTTGTATAACTTATAATAGTTACCTTTTTACCTTTATAAAGAGGTGCATCACACGTTGCACAATAACCTACTCCTCTTCCTAAAAATTCAGTTTCTCCTTTTAAAGGTCTAGTATATTCAATACCAGTTGCTAATATTATGCTTTTAGCCTCATACATCTTTTGATTAACCATTAAAGTGAAATAATCACCCATAGCATAAATATTATTTACTCTTTCATTAGTTATAGAAATTTCCATTTTCTCTAAATGATTTTTAAATTCATTTAAAAGATCTTTTCCAGTTCCCTTAGAAAATCCTAAATAATTATTTACTTTTGGTGCTTTTTCTAATTTATCACTTAAGTTATCATTACCAAATATTATAAATGATTTATTTCTTATTTTAGCATTTAATGCTGCTGATAACCCGGCTGGTCCACTACCTATTATTGCGATATCATATCTTTCGCTCATCTTAAGCCTCTTATTTATTTCTTTCTATTAAAGATTTAATTTGCTCTTTTGGTAAAAATCCAACAACAGTATCTACAACTTTTCCATCTTTAAATACTTTTAATGTTGGAATACTTTGAATTCCATATTGATTAGCTACTGATGGACTTTCATCTACATCTATTTTTACAAATTTTATATCTATCATTTCTGATTCTAAATCTTCTAATATTGGAGCTACCATTTTACATGGTCCACACCAAGTTGCAAAAAAATCAACTAAAACTAATTCTTTTGAGTTTAAAACTTCTTCATTAAAATTATTATCTCCTATATGTTTTGGCATACTTTTTTCCTCCTCATCATACCCCTAAGGGGTATCATCTTTTTTTCTTATAATACTCTTTTTTTCTACAATAGTCAATACTATTTTTAGCTATTTATTATTTATTATTCCAAAGAAAATTTATAAAAAAAACTAGCCAGAATTATGACTAGTTCTATAATAATTTTATTATATTTTCTTTATAGTTTTCTAAATCTTCTTCAAATACCCCTTTTACTTTTAATGGGGATTCACCTACCACTATAATTTTCCCTTTGAAATAAATACACTCATCAACATCATGAGTTACAAATATTATAATTCTTTTATCATTTTTAAATATTTCCTTAAACTCATGCATTATTAAGTATTTAGTTTTATAATCTAAAGATTTAAAGGGTTCATCCATAAGTATTAAATCTGAAGGCTTACCAAGAGCTCGTCCTATATTTATCCTTTGTTTCATACCACCACTTAAATTATCTGGATATAAATTTTTCCACTCTAATCCATCAATTTTTTTCAGTATTTCATTTATTTTTTCATCAAGCTCTTTTCCATTATAATAATTTATAAGTGATAATTTTAAATTCTCATATACTGTAAGCCATGGTATTAATCTATCTTCTTGAAATATATAGCTTACATTTTCTATATTTGATCCAATAACTTCTCCTTTATCAGCCTTTAAAAGACCTGAAATTATATTTAAAACTGTACTTTTTCCTTTTCCAGACTCTCCAATTAAACAATTAATTTTACTGTTATCAAAGCAAAAATTAAAATTATCTAAAACTACTTTATCACTAAACTTTTTACTTATATTTTTTAATATAACTTTATCCATCTCTTTGCCACCTATAAAATTTTCCTGTCAAAAACCTATTAAAAAGCTCAAATAAAATTGATATTATAGCTATAATAATTATCCAAGCAAATATACCTGGAGTATTAAAATTAACTTTTTCTAATTGAACAGCAGAACCTATTCCATATTTAGGTTGTCCATGAACTTCTCCAGCTATTACAACTTTAAAAGCCAAAGATATAGTTGGTACTAATATTTTTAATATATAGAATATTATATTAGGTATATATACCTTTCTTATTCTATATATTTTAGGAATTTCATATATTGTCATCATTTCTTCTAACTTTTTATCATTCTTAGTTAATGTATTAACTATACCATCATAAAGTATAGGAAAAACTATGGCTATTCCAACAATAAATGGCGTATTATCTTTATCAAACCATATAAGAACTAAAACTACTAACACTAAAGTTGGTATTGTTTTTCCTATAGAATTTAGTGGCTTTAACATATTATTTATAAAGGGGTACATACTAGACAGTACCCCTATTATAATAGCTGCTAAAAGTGCTACAATAAAACTTATTATAGTTCTATAAAAGCTTGAAGCAACAATTAAAATAAAATCTTTTTCAATTATAATTTCTTTTAGTGATTTAATAACTTTCTGAAGTTTTGGAAGATAAATTTCATTATTAATATAAGTTGCAACTAATTGCCATATTATTACTAATAATACTCCACCTAATATAACTTGTAATTTAGTCTTCCATGTAAATTCCTTCATTTATAGCTTTTCCACCTACTGATTTTTTATCAAATTCATATAATTTTTTAAAGAATATATTATATTCATTTTTTGAATCATCAATTGATACATATTTTAAATTAGATTTTTCCATAGCTTTTCCTATTACATCTTTGTTAGTTGATACTCCTACTTCTGATGCAATTTGACCTATTGAATTTTTATTTTCTACTGCATACTCAACACTGTCATCTAATTTGTCTAAAAATTCCTCTACAAATTCTTTATTATTCTTTATTAAATCTTCTTTTACTATTACAGTAGCTTGAGGAAATCCATATTTTGAATTGTTTTGTTTTTCCCATTCTTCATTTAAATTAAGAATTATGTTTAATTTTTTCTTAGCTAAAACACTGCTTAAGGCTGGTTCTGTAATTACTGCAAACTTAGCTTTTCCTGATAAAATAGTTGGTGCAAGTTCCTGAACACCATTTAAATAAGTAAATTCTAAGTCCTTATCTAAGTTAAAGCCTAATCCTTTTAATATATCTCTAGTTACTATATCAGGAGTAAGACCCTTTCCTATATTGTATATATTTTTTCCTTTTAGATCTTTTATATTTTTAATATTTTCTGTTGAAACTAAATAAAAAGAGCCCCATCCTGTTGTTGCTGCAATTTTATAACCTTTTTCTTTATTATATTGTATTGCTGCAAGATTTGAAGGAACTATTGCTATATCTGGTTCCCCTTTCATAACTGATGTTGATAAAGTTTCTGGTGTCTTCTCTATGGTATAAGTAACATTATATCCATCTTTTATTTTTGGATTATCTTTTATAAGTTTAGCTGCGCTAATAGCTGGTAATCCATCAGGAATAGCAACCTTTATTTCTTTAGTTTGTATTGGCTTTTCATCCTTAGCACTATTCTCACTTTTTCCACATCCAACTAATACAAAAATTGATAATACTACTAATAACAATGCTGTAATTTTATTTTTCACATTATCTCCTCCTCACTTAATATTATTTGTTTTTAATATAAATAATATGTTTATATTTTAGAAAACTTTTCACTTTAAGTTAAATTATATCAAAGTTTTATTGTTTACTCTATAAAATTACCATGTATTTATTTTCATTATTTTGATTACCATATATTTAGTAGCTATTTTTATTTAAAATCATAGTCTGTATTGAGGTGATAAAATGTATAAAAAAAGTATTGATTCCATATTAAAGGAATTCTCTACTGATAAAAATAATGGCTTATCAGATGAAGAAGCTAAAAGACGTTTAGAGAAAAATGGACCTAATAAACTATCTTCTAAAAAACCCAAGACACTTTTTAATATTTTTCTCTCACAAATAAAAGATGAAATGATATATATCCTTATAGGAGCTGCAATAATTTCTAGCTTAATGGGAGAATATAGCGATTCTATAATAATACTTATAGTTATATTTATTAATGCAATTATTGGTGTAATGCAAGAATCTAAAGCTGAGAAAGCACTTTCTGCACTTAAGCAATTATCTACACCTAAAGCACTAGTTAAACGTGATGGCAATATAATCGAAATCCCATCAGAAGAAGTTGTAGTTGGTGATATTGTAATAATAGATGCAGGGAGATATATCCCTTGTGATTTAAGGTTAATTCAAACTGCTAACTTAAAAATAGAAGAATCAGCTTTTACCGGTGAATCATTACCATCTAATAAAAATGCCGATAAATTATTTTCTGAAGATATACCTATTGGCGATAGAACTAATATGGCTTATATGTCTACTCTTGCTACATACGGAAGAGGTGTTGGTGTTTGTGTATCTACAGGAATGAATACTGAAATTGGTAAGATTGCTAAAATGATAGATGATGAAGATGAAGAATTAACTCCTCTTCAAAAAAAATTATCTGGTCTTGGTAAAGTACTTGGAATTGTTGCTATCATTATTTGTTTACTAATTTTTGGAATTGGAATAGTCCAAGGAAGAGATTTATTTGAAATGGCTTTAACAGCAATAAGCTTAGCTGTTGCAGCAATACCTGAAGGTCTTCCTGCAATTGTAGCAATAGTTCTTGCACTTGGAGTTCAACGAATGATTAAGCAAAATGCAATAATAAAAAAGTTACCAGCCGTTGAAACATTAGGCTCTGTAAATATTATTTGCTCAGATAAAACTGGTACTTTAACATTAAATAAAATGACTGTAAGAAAAATATTTGATAATTCCACATTAATGGATGTTTCATCAATAAATAATTTAAATGATAACTTAAATCTATTATTTGAAGCAATGATTTTATGTAATGATGCAACATCATCAGATAAAGGAGCAACAGGTGACCCTACTGAAATAGCTCTTTTAGATGTAGGATTAAAATTTAATATTTTTAAAGATGATTTAAACTCAAAATATACTAGAGTTGATGAAGTTCCTTTTGATTCTGATAGAAAACTTATGAGTACAATTAATAAATATGAAGATACTTATAGAGTTCATACAAAAGGAGCAATAGATTCTTTATTTAAAGTTTGTAATAAAATTCTATTAAACGGTGAAATTAGAAACTTAACTGATGACCTTAAAAATGAATTACTAAATCAATCAAATAAAATGTCAGATGAGGCCTTGAGAGTTTTGGGTGCTGCCTATAAGGACATTCCTTATAAAAGTATAGAAATTGATAGCATAGAAAAAGATTTAATATTTTTAGGACTAATGGGTATGATTGATCCTCCTAGAGAAGAAGTTAAAGATTCAATTTCTCTATGTAAAACTGCTGGTATAAGGACAATAATGATTACAGGAGACCATAAAAACACAGCTTATGCCATAGGAAAAGAACTTGGAATATCAAATGATTTTAATGAGTGCATTATGGGTAGTGAATTAGATACTATGTCTGATAAGGAACTTGAAACTAATATAAATAAGTACAGAATATTTTCTAGAGTATCACCAGAACATAAAGTAAAAATAGTTAAAGCTTTTAAAGCACATGGTAATATAGTTTCAATGACTGGTGATGGAGTAAATGATGCACCATCGTTAAAAGCTGCTGATATAGGCGTTGCTATGGGAATTACAGGAACTGATGTTGCTAAAGGTGCTGCTGATATGATATTAACAGATGATAATTTTACTACTATAGTAAATGCAGTAGAAGAAGGTAGAAATATATATGCAAATATAAAAAAATCTATATCATTCTTACTATCTTGTAACTTTGGAGAAATTATAGCATTATTTATTGCTATTCTGTTAAATTGGATAGCTCCACTTCAACCTATTCATATTTTGTGGATTAATTTAATAACTGATAGTTTTCCTGCTCTATCACTTGGAGTAGATCCTTTAGATGATGATGTAATGAAAGATTCGCCACGAAATCCAAAAGAAAGTATTTTTACAAAAGATACAATAATTTCTTTAATTATAAATGGATTATCAATAGGTTTAGTTACATTAATAGCTTTTAAAATGGGACTTAATTACTATAAAAATTCAATAGTTCATGCTCAAACAATGGCATTTGTTGTACTTAGCGTATCACAACTTTTCTTATCTCTTTCAATGAGAAATAGCAGAAAGTCTATATTTGAAATTGGATTATTTAAAAATAAATATTTATTGCTTTCTATACTTCTAGGAATAGTTCTTCAAATAGCCATAATATCAATTCCTTTCCTAGCTTCTGTATTTAAAGTATATTCTTTGTCTATTAATGACTTTATTTTTGTATTTTTAATTTCTCTTGTACCTTTAGTAATTAATGAAATTGGAAAATTAATTTTACGTATTACAACTAAATAAAAAAGTGAGCAAAATTTTGCTCACTTTTTTTAATTCTTTAACTTAGTTCCTTCTGGAGTTTGTTCTATTAGACCTTCTTTCATTAATCCACCTAACGCCATCTTGAAATAATTTTTACTTGTCTTAAATATTTCTCTAATTTCTTCTGGATTAGACTTATCATTGTATGGCATAACTCCACCATTTTCATTTAAGTAGTCTAATATTAATTCTTTAATTTCTGATCTAGCATCTAATCTTTTTTTTCTAGTTGTAAGTCCAATTGTTCCATCTTCATATATTCTTTTAACTCTAGCCTTAAGAACTTGACCTGGATATATTGTTTCTATATGCTCATTGCCTAATATTATTCCCCTATACTTTCCATCTACAGCAACTTTTATAGTTGTTGATGATCCTTTACCATATGATATAACTTCTACTTCATCATCAACATTAAATCCTTCTCCTTGATCTAAATAATCATCAACATCTGTAGTTGCTGCAAGTCTTCCTGTTTTATCTATATATGCATAAAAAAGATACTTCTTTCCAACTAATAGCTTAAATCTTTGCTCCTTCATTGGAATGAATAAATCTCTTTCTAATCCCATATTACAAAAAGCTCCAAAATCATTTTGATGAACTACTTCTAAATAAGCAACTTTCCCAACTTCAATTAATGGTTTTTTCATAGTTGCAACAGGTCTATTATTAGAATCCATATATGTAAATACTTCTACTTCATCTCCTAAATTAACTTCTACACCATTTAATAGTGCCTTAGGTAATAATATTTCATTTCCTTTTTCATCTTTTAAGAAAAATCCAAAATCTCTTTCCTTTGCAACTTCAAGCTTATTATATTCTCCTATTTTTATCATTTTTCCTCCTAAGTTAAATATATTCTTTACTAATTTCAATATAATGTTTGGCTGATTTTCTTATACTTTCTATTTCTTCTTCTGTTAATTTTCTTACTGCCTTTGCTGGTCTTCCCATAATAAGAACACCTTCTTCAAAAGCTTTATTTTGAGTTACAAGTGAGCCTGCTCCAACAATAGAATTCTTAGATATTTTAGCTCCATTTAAAATTATAGAATGCATTCCAATTAAAACATTATCTTCTATATTACATCCATGTACTATGGCTCCATGACCAACAGTTACACCATTACCAATAGTAATTGAATAGCCTGGATCCCCATGTAAAACGCAATTTTCTTGAATATTAGTTCTATTTCCAATTTCTATTTTACTCATATCTCCTCTTAATCTAGCTCCAAACCAAATATTACAATCTTCTCCGATAGTAACATCTCCTATTATATCAGTGCTTTCTGACAAATAAGCACTTTCACTTATTTTAGGTTCAATTCCTTTAAAAATTTTTATCATAATATTCTCATCTCCATTTTAAACATTTATTTTATTTTATCATTTAAATAAATTATTGTCATTATTTTATCATATATATCACTATATATAATTATAATCAATTTTAAAGGTATTAAATAATGGGAAAAAAATCATATAATATTTTAAATCCAAAACAAATTAATATATTTTATGGCATACCAAATGCTTATACATCTTACTCTACTGGTAAAGTATCACCTTATGAGGCATTTAATTATTGTTATCATAATAAACTAAATTTTTTAATTACTACAGATCAAAATAGCTTTTTTAAAGATGAACTTAAAAATTCTAACAAATGGCTATCCCTCCAAAAAATAAGTAATAAATTTTATAAAAAACATGAAAGTTTTATACCATTAATAGGTTTTGAAGCTAAAACCCTACCTTACGGCGATATATACATTGTTAATTCTAATTCCTATTTTTTAGGTGAAGTAAAAAATATAAATTTACTAATATTATGGATGCTTAGAAATCATGATGCATTTTTAATAATGAAAAATCCTATAAAAACAACTGTTTCATTGCCTTATAATTCTATTTTAAATAGCATAATAACTTCAGTCGAAGTTTGTAATGGTGAATTTGGTAAAAGATATATAAGAAGAGAAAAATATTATTTTATGCTTTTAGATAAAGGATGGAAGCTCGGGGCTGTAAATAGTCAAAATAATAAAGCTTTAAATTTTGGAGACTTTGATAATTTAACTGGAGTTTTATGTACAAAATTTAATAAAGAAAATTTAATAAATGCTTTTAGAAAAAGACATACATTTTCCTCAGAAAGTCGAAGCCTAAAACTTTATTTTTTTGCAAATAATACTTTTATGGGTGGAATAATAAATAAACCAATTTCTTCTTTAAAGTTTTCTATAATTTTAGAAGACCAATATTTTAAAATAGAAAAGATAGAAATAATAACAAACAAAGGTACTACCCTTCATTCAATAGATAATATAAAACTTCATAAAGTTAAATATCTTTATGAACATATTATTGAAAACTCTCAAAGCTGGTTCTTAATAAAAATATATCAAGAAAATAATAGGGTTGCTATAAGTTCCCCTATATTTATACAATAAAAAAATCCAAAGCCCTAACTTTGGATTTTTATTTTTTTAAATGTTTAGCTCTATTTGGCTTAGCCTTTGATTTAATAACTATTTTCTTTTCTATTTTAGGACCACCAGTTTGATGTATGTCCATAAACCATAAGAAAGCTACTATTATAATAACTGTTATACCCCAGCCTACCACTTCATTAAAAACATTTAACATTTGTAAAATAAATAATACAATTGCTACAGCTAATGGTATAAACTTGTTTATACGAATTTTTGGAAATAAAAATTTCTTACAAAGAGCGTATACACCAAGTATTATTGCTATCATTACTACAATGTATAATATTTTTACAACTATATTTAGCATTTTGCTTGCCCTCCTATTTTTAACTATATAAATATCTTAATTTAATTTGCAAATCTTTTCAAGTATAAAGGTTAAAAGATTGCCTTTTTTCAATTTTATATTTAATCTATTTATAAACAGGTATTTTCTTATTAAAATAATAATATTCCTTTAAAATTTTAAACATTTATCATTTTTGCCTTTCTGAATTAAATGTTTTTTGATAAAATATAGTGTGACTATAGAGCAAATAAAAATTTATAGATTATTATCCAATGAGGTGGTTTAATGGCTGTAAATGCACATTTACAATTAGATGATTTAGACTTACAAATATTAGATTTATTAATAAAAGATTGCAGAACACCATACCTAGAAATAGCTAGAATATGTCATGTAAGTGGTGGTACTATACACGTAAGAATGAAGAAAATGGAAGACATGGGTATAATAAAGGGAACTCGTATAATACTTAATCTTCCAAAACTTGGTTATGATGTTTGTTGTTTTGTTGGTATATATGTTGATAAAACATCTTCATTCGATACAGTTATAGATCAAATACAAAGCATAACAGAAGTTGTTGAACTTCATTTAACTACTGGTAATTATTCAATGTTCGCAAAATTATCATGTAAGAATATCGAAGATTTACAAAATATATTATTAAATAAAATTAATAATATATCAGGTATTCAAAGGACTGATACATTTATTTCTCTATCACAACCTATAGATAGAAATATAACTCTTTAAATTTTAGTATAATACTTCCTTAAATAGGTCAAAATATTATAGACAAAATTTATTTTGAAGGAAGTGTTTATTATGAAATTTCTTGATAAGTTAGCACTTTTATTAGTTATAATAGGTGCAATTAACTGGGGACTAATTGGATTCTTTCAATTTGATTTAGTAGCTGCATTATTTGGAGATATGTCTGCTATAAGTAGAATTATATATTCTTTAGTAGGTATTGCAGGACTTTATGCTATTTCTTTCTTTGCAAAAAGCAGATATATAAATGATTAATAAAAAATATATGAGAGGCTTTAAAGCCTCTCATATATTTTTTAT
>ERZ1463036.309-NODE-309-length-10849-cov-12.273948_pt1 | contig 10849 bp, 6 predicted proteins | sample MGYA00564485_ERZ1463036 | MGnify/ENA primary metagenome ERZ1463036 (study PRJEB39244, sample SAMEA3635127) | Helicobacter pylori | study: EMG produced TPA metagenomics assembly of PRJEB11511 data set (Assembly of a 5300-year-old Helicobacter pylori... | reverse complement strand
ACACACCTAGGACACTCTTTCCCTACACGACGCTCTTCCGATCTTATTAAAATTGCACAAGGAATAAAGATTCTAGAATATTATTCTGAGAAGTTATTGACTATTGATTTTACAGAATTAAATATAGAAACTAAAAAAATGAGAAGGATTTAAAGCCTAATTATTAAGTTTAAATCTACCTGGATATGCGCTGTTAATTGCCCTTGATGGAGAGGAATTATAGCACCTTTGTAGCATTCCTCCTAATCCATTTTCCTTGAAAACACTTTGAGACAAATTCTTTATAATGTCTTCATTTGTCAATTCAAGTATTTCTTCAATAAGCCACTTAGTCGCCTCAATACCAGTCTCTATTGTCCAATACTTACTTGGTACTTGTATTAGTTCCCAAGGTTTAAACCTATCTGGATATACTGTATTTATTGCTCTAAATGGAGAACCATTATATATGGTTCCTAGCATTCCACTTAAACCGTTTTTATTAAAAAGTTTTGCACAAAAGTATTTTTTTATATCACTATCACACCATTTGTATTTCTCCTCGATAAGCCACTTAATAGCTTCAATACCAGTCTCTGCTGTCCAATATCTATTAGGTGCTTGTATTAGTTCCCAGGGGTTGAATCTACCTGGATATACTGAATTTATTGCTTTAAACGGAGAACCATTATAAAGTATTTCAAGTAATCCATATAAACCGTTTTCAAAAAATACATTTGTACATATGTATTTTTTGATATCATTCTCAGACCATTGACATTTTTCTTCAATAAGCCACTTTATTGCATCTAAACCTGTTTTAGAAGTCCAATAATGATGTGGAACAATATTTAATTGCCAAGGCTTAAATCTACCTGGATATACGCAGTTAATTGCATTATAAGGAGACCCTCTATATATAATTTCTAACATTCCTCTTAACCCATTTCTCCTGAATGTATCAATGCAAGTAAGTTTTTTTATATCATCGTCATTCCATTGCAATTTTTCCTCAATCAACCACTTAGTAGCCTCTATGCCTGTCTTTATAGTCCAGTAACCTAGTGGTGTACTAGTTAATTCCCAAGGCTTTATCCTCTCTGGATATGTAGCGTTTATAGCACGATAACAAGAAGATTTAAATAACTGCGTTAACATACCTCCAAGACCATCTTCCAAAAATACTTTACAAGAAATTTTTTCTTTAATATCTTCATCCGTCCATTTAAGCCTTTCTTCAATAAGCCACTTTGTGGACATTATCCCATTATCTAATGTCCAATAATTATGTGGAACACTACTTACTTCCCAAGGTTTAAATTTACCTGGATAAACTGCATCAACAGCCATAAATGAAGAGCGATTATATGCTTGTTGGATCATTCCGTTCAATTTATATTTTATATAAATCGCTACGATAAGCTTTTCCTTAATATCATCAAAAGACCACTTTAAAATTTCTTCAAATAAATATTTAGTAACCTCTATTGCATTTTTATCAGCATCTGGTCTTTCCCAAAACCCTGCCGGAAACTTCTTTAAATCCCCTATTAAAATCATTTTATACAATTCTACTGCTGTTGATTTATATAGATCATCCTTATTTACTTTTATATGCATAATTAATTGTTCTCCTTTAATGTAATAAAATAGAAGCACATAACGATTTTAAATCAATCATACCATAATATACCATTGTTCTTGTATTTATTTTCATGATGTCTCATAGGACCTAAGAGTACTACCCTAGCAACTACCACTTGTGGTAAAAACCTTAGGACACTACATAATAAAGCTCGCGTTTTCATTAAAATAGCGAATCTAAATTTAAAATATTAGTCAAAAACTAATGAAAAGCTATTTTATGAGAAAACCGTTAGCTGCTGCAGGAAACAGCTAAACTTAAGACAACAACTACACCATCTTTATTTCCCAAGAAAGAAAAACCGGTTGTACTATCAAAAACTAGTATGTTAGTTATAGAAATAAAGTAGGTATATGATGATTATTTAAAACTAAATCTAAATTCACTTTAGACCATAACTAGAATGATAATACTTGCAAAATGTGTTGAGTATTGTTCTTGCTTTGGACTAGATTACTGACTGCTCATAAGACTAAATAGAATGATAAATGATTAGGCGCCTTAATATAGTAGTTTACTTCTAGGCAGTGAGTAAGATTGTCCAAAGCTTCCTTTGTGACCTAGAGCAGTGAAAGAGCTTGTGCCACATCAGGTTTTCGTATGAAGAATGAAGGAGAAAATATGATGTGGACCAGCATTTGACTGCTCTGTTCATGGGAAACACCCAAAATCTCTTTATTTATATACTTTTTTTAATTATCTCCATATGTTTAGAAATTATAAATTAATTATACATTCAAAATGTTAAGGGTTTTAAACAATCTTATAGCTAAGAGAAGTCCTGCTGCATAGAAGTAGGACTTCTTTCTATTAGGGATAGATGGTTGTATTTTTTTGCTTTGGACAAGTTTACTGACTACCAATTAAATTTTATAGACAATACGAACGTGTCCGAGACACTATTAAAAAATGCTACTATGCGGTGAGTAAGATTGTCCAAAGATTACTTAGAATATGAATAGTAAAGGAAAGTGTAATGTATATATATGGACTTATCAATAGATTCCAAAAACATAATTTTTTTATTGTAAATCTACATTTAGCCTATATTACAACACATAAGTGTTTATTAAACAATTTTGTTGACTTATTTAACTTCTATATATATAATTTAAATATAGTAAAGTATTGAATTGTGTTTAAGGGGTGTTTTATATGGATAAAATAATAGATAACGAAGAGATAAAACCTATAGAGATTATTCCGGGGGCACCAGTTGAGGGTGAAAATTTCTTTGGGCGTAAAAAAGAATTAGAAATCCTAAAAAATAACTTGTTAAAACCTGGGGTTAGTATTTTAATACCTGGACCAAGACGATGGGGTAAATCAAGTTATGTGCGTGAGTGTATGAGACGATATGAATCAGAATTAACTGCTATATACATTGATTTACATAGAGTACATTCTCTTAAAGAGTTTTATGACTTGATTATGAAGCAAAAAGAAAATAATAGTATAGAATTTTTTTCTAGGAAAGCTGAAGATATATTTAAAAACACTGTTAATAAAGTAACAGAAATAATCAATAAGGTAACAGTTGGTGAATCAGAAATTTCACTAGGTAAATTAGATGATAAAAATGATCATGTTATGATGGAAGATTTAATGGGTGTATTAATAAAGCTTCGTGATAAAAAGATTATATTGATTTTAGATGAAATTTCCGATTTTATTATGGATATTCAAAGTAAAGGTAATAAGGATGATGCTATAGAATTTTTGAAATGGTTGAGAACTTTGAGAAATCATCAGAAGGTTCAAATGGTTATAACCGGTTCTATAAGCATTAAGTCAGTACTAAGAGAACTTAAGGTTCAGGACCTTATTAATGATATGAAGGAGATAGAATTAGAACCATTAAATAAGAAGGATAGTCAGTTATTTTTTAAATGTTTATTAAAAAGTAGGGAAATAGTTATAAAAGGGGACGCTTTAAAATTTTGCGAAGGAAAATTGATAAAAGAAGCCCATTACTTTATACAGCTATTTGCAGATCGTATTGTTGAAAATTGTAACACCGGTGAAATCATTGAAGAAGCTGATGATATAAAAGATATTTACAATAAACTTACAAGTAAAACAAGTGAGGCCCTTGAAGATTACCATTCAAGGCTAAAGGAACATTTTAATACTACAGATTGCGCATGCGCAAAAATTATATTAGCACATTTGTATGATGCTGAGCTTGATTTTGAGGATATATATGCATTTGCTGGATCTATAATTCAAACTAAGCAAGGGCTTTTAGATTTGTTAATAAGACTTGAAGAAGAAGGTTATATTCTTAATAATTTTGAGAAGTACACTTTTATATCAAGGATTTTAGCAGATTACTGGCATAGGCATTTCAGATATGATAAAGGAGAGGATGTTTGTGTATAAATTTGATCCGCATATGAAGGATGCAAGTGATTTAAAACTTACTTTTATTAATGGAAAAAAATATTCAGAAGATTTAATAGAAGATTTAAAACCCAAAAAAAATAAATTAACCTCACAAAGTTTTCTTCTTGTTGGTCCAAGAGGAAGTGGTAAATCTCATTTTATGAAAATGATGTATTACAGCATAAAAGAAAATGAAGTCTTGATAAAAAATTATATACCTATCTTATTTTCTGAGGATTTATATGTAACTTCTATGTATCATTTTTTAAGGGATGGTATTTTAAGAATATTTAATGAAATTAATGATAGTAAAGTCTTTGAGCAGAAAGCAGATACATATCAGCAGCTTAAAAAACTTGAAAAAAATTTTAAAGAAATAAATATACCTTCAGTGAAGATGTCGAAATCAGAACAACTTATAGAAAGGGAACAACAACAGAAAAAATATTTTGTTATTATTAGAGAAATATATAAAATAACCAATTGCAAAATTATTTTTATTGTAGAAAACCTTCAAGACTTACTGGGTACTAAGTTTGCTGCTGAAGATTTAAAAACTTTAAGGGCATTTCTAATAGAGAGCTCAAGTCCATTACTTTTAATAGGTAGTGCCGTTACACTATTTGATAAAGTTCAAAAGTATGGAGAACCTTTTTATAATTTCTTTAAAATAAGAAGATTAGACGGACTAAATGATGACGAGGTTTTTGAGCTTCTTAGAAATGAGTGTTTAATAAGGAATAAAAACAGTAAAGAAGAATGCATTAAATTAAATGAACGTATAGAAAAATCTAAGAGTCAAATAAAATTATACAATGTTATGACTAATGGAAGTCCAAGATTAATCCTGTTTTTATATGATTTGATATTAGAAAATGAAAATTTAGATGTCAATAATATATTATCTCAAATTACAGAGTTAACACCATATTTTAAATCAGAAATGGATAGTTTAAGTGGTACAAAGCAAATGATACTTTCGAGTATTTGTACCGGCAAACCAGCTCAAACAGTTTCAGAGATATCATCACATCTCAATGAGCCAGTAGGTATAGTTAATGAAAATGTTAAACGCCTTGTAGATGATGGAATGATAAAAATATTAGAAATGGAGCCTAATAAAGAGATTAAAAAAAGCGAAAAATTTTATATTGTATCAGATTATTATTTTCGTATATGGTTTCAGGTAAGGCAGGCTACTTGTAGAGAAGATGGCATAAGGTGGATATCAGAACTTGCAGTTCTACTATTTAGCGAGAATGATTTAAAAGAAAAAATAGAAAATTGTAATGAAGAATTTAAGTCTGTTTATGAAAGTGCATTAATTCTTAAGCAAGATAAATTTTATAATAAAAATTTATTGGCTCTTATTGAAAATAATGATATGAATAACCATATAGCTAATGAAATAGTAAAATTATTTGAAGAAAATAAGTGGGAAGAAATAATAACTAAAACTTCAGAGGAACTAGAATTAGAAAATTATGATGCAGTATCTATCTTGTATTATGCTAGAGCATGTGCCTATTCCAATATTGAGAAATACAAGGAAGCAGAGAAAGATTTTAATAACCTAATAGCCTTAGAAGATGATGATACTTATATATATGCTAATATATTATTTCAGTTGTCTATTGTATATTTAAAAACATTGAAATATAGATTAGCTATAGAAACATTAACTAAATCTATAAATATTAATAAAAACAATGTAAGTGCCTTCATTGCTTTGGGAAATAGTTACTTTAATTTAGATGATTATGCAAGATGTATATTTGCTTACGATGAAGCTATAAAATTAGGTGCAAATGATGGGTATATATATTTGGGTATGGCGCAGTGTTATCAAGTATTAGAAAAATACAAAAAATCAACAGAATGGTGTAAAAAAATATTTAAAAATAAGAATTATGAATGTGTTTCGCATATAATAATTGGTCAGAATTATCGTATGCTAAAAGAATATAATGAATCAGTGATATATTTTAAGAAATCTCTTGAATTAAATCCAACTTTGTTTGAACAAAAGGTAATCTATAAAGGTATTATAGCAAGTTTAATTAAACTGAAAGAGTATGAAAACGCTGTTAGCTACGGAGAAGAGGCAATTAAAAAACAATGTGATGATGAATCTATTTACATTACAATTAGCAATGCATACAACAACTTAAAAAACTTTGATAAATCATGTTATTATTTAAATTTATATGTATCTTCTAAAGAAAAATATTTTGAAGGAGACATACGTATATTAAATATTATAAAAGATATGGCGCCTGACATCTTCAATGAAAAAGAGTCAGTGAATGCATTAATAAATCAGACCTCAACGCTAGCTGAAAAAGTAGAAGCTATCACTCAGCTTATAAGCTTAAATAAATTTAATGGAGTAGAAACCATATTTGCAGGTGTATTGGAAGAATTAAAGGTGTTAAAGCCACAGAAAGAACTTAAACAATTATATTTTTATTTTCTAGGCGAAACTATATTGCGTTTAAATAATCAATCACCAGAGAAAGATTTTTTAATATGCTCACGGTACTTTCTTGATATTTTATCTTTACTCTATTCTGATGAAAATAAAACAAATGAGAAGATAATGGAGTTTATTATTTGTTTTGCTTCTAGCAAGAAAGAAGGAAAAATAAATAGTGAAGGATTAAAGAGAATATTTGATCAGTGGGAAGAGATACATAAAGCAGCAATACCTGAGATTATAACAGCATTATTTGATGCTTTAGAGAATCCGAAATCGAGAATAGCACAAGTATGGAGTGGAGATCCTTTATTTAATAAGGTTCTTAAAATGTTAACTGAATAATTTATGATTTTGATTTAGGAAGTAGAATTCTATATCTTTGTTAGTTTTTAGCAAAAAAACAAAACACGGGCATAAAAACCCGTGTTAACTTTAAATTAATAATTATATTAGCCCAGCATAAAAACTGAGTGAAATATAATTAAATATAACTATACCGCTGTCGAGCTAAACACTCAAGGTTGATATAATTAGTTGTGAACTGTATATACTCAGCATAAAAACTGAATGATATATGTTGTATAATATGCTCAAGTTGCATATATATATACCTGTATTTCAGTATTTATAAATAACTTCTGTTAATTTATTATAATATACAGTGCAGATAATTGTCAATACATCAATAATTGTAAATGAGGGAGATACATATGAGCTTCGAAATATTTTTTGATGAATCACATAAATTAGATAAATATACTAGCAACTATTCCTACTATGGAATTATTGGATGGGATACAACTACGCGAGAGAAATTCAATAAGTTTACTAACGATTCAAATATACATAATGAATTGCATTTTTCAGAGTTTAAATTAGATAAAATTGATAATTATGTACGAGTTATTGAGTATGCTTTAAATAAAATAGAAGCAAATTTTTATATAGTCAACACCGAAGAGGCATTTAATATATGTGATAAAATTGGCATAAATAATAATCAACTTAGAAATTTATTTTATATAAAAATACCTGAGAGGCTTATTTATGGCATAACAAGAAAAATCGAAGAATTTAATAACATAGATATATACATCGATAAAAGTGATGAGTATGGAAGTGATAGTGATGAGGCTATAGATTTAAAAAGAGAAAATCATATCGAATTAGCTAAAACACTTAAATTCCAACTAAATGCACAATCAATTTATAGAGGACTCAATTATTCTGTAAATAAAGTTAGACAGTTAGATTCGAAAATGTCTAAAAGTCTTCAAGTTATAGATGTTCTTTTAGGAATTATAGTGTTCTTATTTGAAGAAAGATATATTGATCCCAGTGAGGAAATTAATGAAGATAAAATGAAAAATATTCTTGATAGTATGAATTTGACCATCGAAGATAAGAGCTTATTAGAAGAATCTTATGTTTGCAAAGAAAATAGGAATGGTGAAAGCATATATTTTCTTTCAGTAAAAAGAGATGAAAAAGAAAAAATGGTTAAATTAAAAGAAATTATGAGAAAAATCAGTTTTTATTCAGCCAAATCTATTCAAAGATCAGAGTTGATATATAGGTTGTTAAATAAAAGAGAAAATCTGCAGCTGTTTTATAATTTAAGTATATTTTTATGGGGTGATGATATTGAAACCACTGAATTCAAAAGCAACGGTAAATATAAAGAGGTTATTAAAGAACATATATCTAAATATATAACTCAATTCTTTCAATTTAAAACACAATATGATACTTTAAATAGGTTGAAAATCATGAAATTTAATAATATTAACTTATTAAATACAAGCGATAAATTACTAGAAGAAAAGGAATATACCAATTATTTAGAATTTGGTTCGTCAATGAAATTATTAGTAAGAAGATATTTGAAAGAATTAAATATAGAAACTAAAGTATTGTAAATCTTATTTATTAAGTCTCTTTTTTGATAAAAACTTTCTATATAAGGGGTAGTGCTCGCAAAACGCGGAAAATATACGTTAAGACAGTTATTACCAAAAATATGTTTTATCAAAATATTCTGACTTAGAATTAATACTAAATAATTCTAACTCAAAAAAGTACATACCATCAGTGCAAATTACTGATATATCTAGGATTTAATCACTAAATGATAAAGCTCTTATTTTTTTACTCAAAACAAGTTAGTTAAATCATCTCCTGCGGAGCTGCAGTTGTAGTATTGATAATGCTAACTAAAACAGTAATAAAAAATATATTAGGGCTATCATTATCAAAATTTATTATGTGAAGTGCTGCCATAGCTAAATTTAATACGTATCAGATGTAAACAATATTACGCACGTATATTTGAAATATCAAGGTGGACCAGCCCTGGGCTTGTCCACCGGCGATGTTCGTATTTAGATTTAAAGGTATGATTAAACTACATATGCGTGCGTAAACTTAGGTTTTTTGATTATTTATATAGAATGATTGAATTAAATTTAATTAAAATTTAGTTAGAATTCGACGCACGCCGTCGGGTACCCAAAAAAGGACCAGCTTTATCATTAGAAGCTCTTAGTTTACCAGGGTTTGAGGGACGAAAAGAATGGGAAGCTTAGAGATACTTATGTTGAAGCTTGTTCTTTTTTGGGTGACGGTATACGTGCCCAGAACTTGTCCTTCCAAATTCGCTATACTACTAGTAATAGTAATAAAGTTAAAACATAATAATTATTATATTAAGATTTATAATGTTTTATAAAATCTATTTACTATAACAATAAAATTATAAGGTTTAACAACAGTTTGGAAGCTTCAAGTCTGACATCTTCTATAAGTGACAGTTGTGCGACCTAGAAAGTTTGCTTTGGTGGCAGTCTAAATCGGCTTCCAAAGTTGTTAATATTGCAGCACCGCAGGTGATGATTTAAAAGAGAAAACACGATAACTAATTATTTTTTTAAAACTTGTAGGATGCTGACAAATGGACTAGCCCAGCTACTGAGGGACGAAGTGGCTGATAGGCCTGTCTATTTGATGTGAAAAATGGACGAGTTTTTTGACCTCTATTATAAATTTATTTTTTTGAAACTCTAAATTCTTAGAACAAACGTCACTGCTCTGTAAATATGAGGTGACAAACCTGTCCATTTTTCACCCGAGTGAAGCGAGGTTCTACCTTTAAAATATTAGTAGGTTGAAAACAAAAAAAACAAGCCCCGCTGCATAGCAGCAGGGCTTGTTACCCTTGGGGGAAGGGGGATATATTTATTTGCTTTGGGCTAGTTTACTGACTGCTCCTAAGACTAAATAGAATGATAAATGGGTAGGACCTTAAGAGATTAGGTTACTTTTGGGCAGTGAGTAAGATTGTCCAAAGCTTCATTTGTGACCTAGAGCAGTGAAAGAGCTTGTGCCACATTGGGTTTTCGTATGAAGCATGAAGGAGAAAATATGATATGGACTAGCCTTTGACTGCGGGGTCTTATTATTATACTAAGACTGATTTATTGATTTGTTAAAATAACACTTGATGGTATAGTATTCCTAAAAATTAAAAACAGCATTTAATTTTAAATGTATTAGGCATATGGCAACCATTCACGTAATTTAGGGACACTTAACGTTTCTTTGAAATTATCATTGAAATTTCAAAGTACCATAAACGTTAAATTATAGATATATCAGTACTGAGTTATAAAACCCGTTAATATAGCATTAATAGGTTTTACCTACCTAATTAGCAATTAAGAACTATAAACGGTCGTTTATGGTATGGGGTATTTCAATAAAAAGCATTGAATTGTTACATAAAATGGGAAGTGACCCGTTTTTACATGAATGGTTGCCGTACCCCTAATTGCGTTGATGGTTCTTATTTTATAGATTTATTAAACCCTCAGGATCATCAACTTTATGTAGGTAAGTGTTCTGAATGTGGAACGGATACATGGGTTAGAAAGTGTGAAGAATGTGAAGAATTATACCATACTAGTGAAAAACACGAAGTGAATTTTCAAAATAAATATTTCTGTTCAGAAGATTGTCTAGAAATCTATAAAGCTTGTTTGAAAGTCATTTAGATGTAGGTCGAAATGTGTCTCTTGACTATATGCGTGCTTATTAAATAAATAACGTACTGAGGGCAGTATTATTCCAAATTTTAAGTAATGACAATAATATAAAATTAAGTAGCACTAAACAAAATTAAGATTATAATAATATAGAGTTATTGTTTAATTGTAGTATTATATAATTATAAGTGTAATTATATAAATTATAAGAAAAAATTCACTATATGTGAAGATTTAAATTATAAATGTATTGATAATACACTAACGAGGGCAGTATTATTCCAAATTTTAAGTAATGACAATAATATAAAATTAAGTAGC
>ERZ1463036.307-NODE-307-length-10858-cov-9.862168_pt1 | contig 10858 bp, 11 predicted proteins | sample MGYA00564485_ERZ1463036 | MGnify/ENA primary metagenome ERZ1463036 (study PRJEB39244, sample SAMEA3635127) | Helicobacter pylori | study: EMG produced TPA metagenomics assembly of PRJEB11511 data set (Assembly of a 5300-year-old Helicobacter pylori... | reverse complement strand
TAAACAAATTATTAAATTATTTTTTATCAGATAAAAAATGCTTTGTTGTTTCTAATATACTTTCAATATGATACTTCATTGAGTATATATAGTTTGATAGATAAGGATAATTATTACTTACCTCACTGCATAATGGTATTACATATAGCTCAGTTTCATTTATATAGTTTCTAGTTTTTTCTTCATTAAAGAAATACATAGTGCTAACATTGTGGCACCTATCAGCTATTTTTACTACACATGCTCTAGGATTGAAAAATATATTTGTGTAATAATCTTCCAAACTTAAATTTTCTTTTTTTGTTAACAACTCTACTGCTTCAACAATATCTTCATCAAAATCTTTTAATAAATCTTCTTTAGTTAAATCTGTATCTTCTAATATATCATGAAGTATCGCTATAACTAGTATCTTTTCATCTTCCACTCCTAATGAAACTAACGCATTCGCTATTCTTATGGGGTGAGATATAAACGGCTCTCCACTCTTTCTTTTAAGACCTATGTGTCCTTTCTCTGCGATATGAATAGCTTTTAAAGCTTTATTAAAATTTCTGCCCTTTAACCAACCTTTCAAAAATAAAATCTCTTTGTTTGTAAATCTACTAGATATCATATATCGCTCACTCCCTTTTAAACAATTTATAGCATTATAACATTACAATATACTAAAAATCAACTTTTTTCTACAAAATTATTTCTTATTTTTTATTAAATGTAGATTATTGTTGAAACATTTATGCAGAAATGATAAGTTATAACTAAATTTAATTAATAAATACAAAAAGGAGGATTTTTATAAAAATAAAAAAGAATGCATTTATCTTTATGGGTGCGTTGTCAGTTAGTTTGATTGCATTGCTTTTTGTAGGAGGTACTAAAAAAGATAATTTTCCTGTTTTTTTTGAACACAAAACTATAGCTCATGGTATGGGTGGATACAAAGATTCTACTATTACCAATTCATTAGAAGCATTCAATGAAGGTTATAAAAAAGGAGCTAGAGTATTTGAAGTAGATTTAATAGAAACAGAAGAAGGTGTTTTGGTTGCAAGACATGATTGGATGGACGATTTATACGATAAATTAAAGCAAGGTGAATCTCCTAAAAATGGAAATCCGCTAACGCTAGATGAGTTTAAAAAATTGAAATCAGATTTAAATATAACGTCAATTACATTTCAAGATGTTTTAAATTTAATGAAAAAGCATAAAGACATATACATAGTAACAGATACAAAAACAACTACACAAGAAGATGCTAAAAGAGATAAAAACAGTTTATCCAAAAGTTAAAAGATAGTGGAGTGCGTACATATGTACATACTATAAATGATTTAGACAAAGCTAAGTTTTATATTGAAAATGGTGTAGATGGAATTTATACAGATTTCCTTTTAAGTGGTGAGTTAGAAGGAAACAAATAAAACTTTTTAAGAAATATAAAAAAGAGATGCTATTTATTAGCATCTCTTTTTTTATATTAATCCTTCTTGAATATTGTTTTACCTTCTTTTATAGTTTCTAAAACTTGTATAGTCTCTAACTCTTCAGATGGTATATTTAAAGGATTTTTATCTATTATTATCATGTCTGCTAATTTGCCAACTTCTATAGAACCTTTTGTGTCCTCTTCGAAGTATTGATAAGCTCCGTTTATAGTAACGGCTTTTATAGCTTCCATAACCGATATTCTTTGATGTTCACCTAATACTCTTCCACTTTCAGTTTTTCTGTTAACTGCGTTGTGTATACCTAATATTTGGTTAGGTAATTTAACAGGTGGGTCTTGATGTATAGTGAATCTTATTCCTTTTTCTAAAGCCCATCCCATTGGAGATATATTCTGAGCTCTTTCTGGTCCGAATACTTCATCGTGATGCAAGTCTCCCCAGAATCTAACATGGTCATTAAAGAATGTTGGTATAGCGCCTAACTCTTTAACATCATCTAATTGGTCTTTTCTTAAAGCTTGGCAGTGAACCATAACTGGTCTTAAATCATTCTTGTTTCCAGTTATTTCTAAAGCTTTCTTATAGCATCTTAAGAATTGTGCACAAGCCTCGTCTCCATTTACGTGAGTATGTACTTGTAAGTTTCTGCTTATACAGTCAACATAATATTGAGTTACAACCTCATCTGTTTGAGTTCCATATCCACAGTAATCTGCAGGTTGTCCTTCTGGAACTACGTGATATGGCTCGCTTAACCAAGCTGTGAATCCTTGAGGAGAACCATCTAACCAAGTTTTAGCTCCAGCTAATTTGTAGTGGTTTTTATACTCTCTTTTTGGAGTTCCTTCATCGTTCATTAATTGAGTAGTAACAGGTTGAGTTGCTAGTCCAACTATGTCTATCATTAATAGACCATTGTTAGCACAAGTATCTAGTATGTAAGTATACCCATTAGATAATTCAACTGAAGCGTCTTGTGTAGTTGTTATCCCTAAAGATGCATATACTTTTTGAACTCTTTGAACAGCTTTTAAAACGTCTTCAAATCCTGGAGATACTACAATTTTCTTTTTAGCACTATCTAGTATAGCATTTTCTTCTAAAACACCATTTGCTTCTCTTGAGTCTTCGGAAACAGTTCTAACAACTCCACCTTCTGGAACAACATAATCATCTCCAGTATATCCATATAATTCTAAAGCTTTAGAGTTAACACAAGCTAAATGCCCAGATGCATGAGAAACACTTATAGGTACTTCTGTACTAACAGTATCTAGGTCAAATTTAGTTGGGTGTAACCCATCTTCGAACTTAGTATTGTCGTATCCAAATCCAATTAGCCACTTGTCACCTTCTGGTGGATTTTCTTTTAATTCTTTCTTTAATCTTTCAAGTAATTCTTCTTTCGAAGTAACATCACCTAAAGTAACTATCATTAACGTTTGAGCCGTAGCTACTACGTGTCCATGTGGGTCTATAAGACCTGGCATGATTGTTTTTCCTTTTAAATCTATAACTTCAGTAGAATCATCTACTAATTTTAATAATTCATCAGCAGTACCAACCGCTTCTATTTTTCCATCTGAAACTAACACAGCTTCTGCAATATCTTCATTTGCATTAACCGTAATAACGTTTGCATTTATATATAATTTTTTATTCATATTATTACCTCCCTATTTATTAATGCTTTATACTATTTGATTAGTATACTTATATTTTAAGTTATAAAAAAGAAAAAGTAAACGAAAAATATATTTGTTTAAAAAAAGATATTTTTTTGTCTATTTTTTAAATATTAAGCCAAAAAATAAAAAACTCTAATTTAATATGAGTAGTCAATTCATGCAAATTAGAGTTTTTATTGCTATCTATTTATTCTTATTTATCATTTTTTTTAGCTTTTATTTCTTTTCTTACTTTGAATGCAAATTTTGTCAATGCTATTAAGTTGATAGCACATAAAACAAATAGTAATAAGTCAACAGCTTCGAAAACAACGTTTGCTCCGAATATAGCTAAAGTACCAGCTACAACAGCTAAAGTTAAGTATATAGCTATATTTTTGTTTATGTGATTTTCTTTGAATAACTTGCTTAAGTAGTAGTAAGAACCTAATATTGTAGTCAATGCTGATAATACCGTGAATAAAGATAATATTATTATACCGAATATTCCAGTAACGCTTTGAGCAGTTTCAAAGTATCCTAATAATCTACCTACTGCATCTTGAGGGTAAGTTATTGTACCTATTTCTATACCGTAACTAGCTATATAAGAAGTTACAACTATAGAAACAAATATAGTTAATATTGTTGGTATTAAAGATATTTGTCCAGCTTCTCTAGGCTCAGAATCAGATTGTTGAGCAGACATTGCTAAGCATCCTAAACCAGTTTCAGCTGTTTGTAATACTTTTTGCATACCTAATATAAATCCTAATGGAATACCTGCCATTGCATTAACAGGATTCATCATACCTTCCATCATTCCTTGAAAATATACAGGTATATGTGCTGATGTTTTAATAGCGAATAAACTAAAGAATATAAAGTAACCTAAAACAGCGCTTCCTATCATATAAGTCATAGCATTCATAAAAACATCATCTTTTTTAGATAAAACTATAAGTGCAACTAATAATATTATAGGTATTACTATGAATAAATATCTCTGAACTAAAGTTAACTCTACACCCATAAATTTAGATGCTATTATTGTAGACACAGCATCTATACCACTAAATTGAAATCCACCGAATCCAAAAACAGTTAAAGCAACTAAACAAACTGCATAGAATATAGCTAATTTAGAACCTAAAAATTCTGTTATGTACTCCTTTGGAGCTTTTCCCATTATTTTAGAGTTTAATGTCTCCGCATAAGATACAGGAACCATTATTAAAGCCCCTATTAAAGCCCATATAGCCATTGCTTCTATATTGTGTTGTCCTGCTACGTATAATTTTGAAAGAGCACCAAGAACTCCTATTATAGCTCCTGTCCCTATCATTGCTCCTAAAGATATAGAAGCTGGTCCTATTGCGTTTTTAAGTTTTAATTTTGATGGTTTTGACATGTTTGGTTGAACATATCTAAATGTTAAATAAGATAATATTATCCCTGTTATTAACATAAATGGTAAAAACACTGGCCAGATAGCGCCCGATAAAGCAGTTATTGCATGTTCTAATCGTAATAAAACTTGCTCCATTTTAAATCTCCTCCTTAAATATTGAATTTTTAAAAATAAAACCCAAACTTAAGTCAGGAATATAACGCCCTAACTAGAGTATATCGCAAAATAACACATTTAACAACAAAAAAAAGTATTATAATACAAAAAATATATTTTTAAGCATGATGTATTTAGCGATTTTTGAAACTGAATTTTGGTGTACGAAAAATGAAGATGTATATATAATTACCTTATAAAATGAAAAAGGAGATATTGTATGAATCTAATAAATGTAGGAGTTTTCTTTCTGAAATTTGGACTAATACTGGTGTCTATTCACTTAATGCTAGAAATTATTTCTGTTTACAGGATAAAATTATGGCTTAATAAAAATAAATACTTTTTATTAAGTGATGAAGATACACAGAGCAAATATAATAAAAGTATGCTTATGTCAGATGAGTATTTGCAATTGAAAGAATTATATGATGAAAATTTATTTTTAATCAGAAAGTTTTCTCAAATAGGTATGAATTATTTAGATTTCTTATTCTTCCAAGGTCTTATGGATGATTTCAGAAAGAAAAATAATATTGATACAAAAGAAGAAGACAAATTTAATAGATTAAAAAAATTAGTATGGATTATGTTTTCTTTTGAAGCAAGTATGTTGTGTAAGAAAATTGGAATCTTATCTATTAAATTCTCTGCGGTTTATACTGTATTGTTAATTCTATATAAAAAATTTTTTTAATAAAAAGCTCGCTTGATTAATCGAGTGAGCTTTTTAGAAATATGTATGATTATTTTCTTATATCATCATAGGCTTTGCAATCGCACTGCTGTTCTCTTGAGATTCTTTTTCCTGTAGCATAACAAATAAAATATTCTTCATTATCAAGGGTTGCTAATCTACAAGTTTTGCAAGTTTGTTCATTAGTTTCAAGTTTGTTCATATTATAACACATCCTTTTCTAGAAAAATTTTAGCATTTTTAATAAAAAAAATAAATACGAATGAGTTAATGATAATGAAAAAAATCATTTTTTTCAAAAAAACAAAGAAAAAAGAAGGAGTTGAAGGTTATGGTGAGAATAATAAACAATATAACAGGTAACAGTAATAAGTTTGATTATCAACAAGAAGCCGAAAAATTAATAGAAAAAAATACGGTTAACAATAAAAGCTTTGAAGAAATTTATCAAAAAAATATAAAATCTTTAAAAATAGTGAATAATGTACCAACTGGTAGAATAAGTAATATTAACTACAATATGCCTACGACTATTGGAAATATAAACAATAATAGTGTTATTGATAGTTCTAATTATATAAAATCAACGAATAAAGAGAAAAAAATAGAAAAGATGTTAAATCTTTTAGAGCAACAAATTGGTAAAAGATACATCTGGGGAACTGAAGGACCTGATACGTTCGATTGTTCCGGTCTAGTAAAATATATTTACAAAGAAACCATGGGTGTAACACTTCCTAGAGTATCCTACGAGCAAGCTAAATTCGGAAAGTCTGTTAGGAAAGATGAGTTACAGCCAGGCGATTTAATATTTTTTGACACAATGAATAAAAATAAAGTATCTCATGTCGGTATATATATAGGGAATAATCAATTTATACATTCAGCAAACTCCAGAAAGGGAGTAATAAAGTCAGAATTAAAGGGATATTATGCAAATAAATACATTAGTGCAAAAAGACCACAATATTAAAAAAATTTAAAACATATGTATAAATTTTAGAAAATATACACATTCTAAAAATAAAATATATTTTGTCTTTTAATATCCATGGCTTTACTATTGTTGATATAAATATCAAATTCCCGAAAATTTTATATAGATATTTAACAATGTAAAGGTGGTATAAAAATGAATTCTATAAAATCTATAGGATTAGAAGAATTGACTGACACAATTTTTATAAAAGACTTCTCTAAAGATAATCTAAATTTAAAGAATTTAGAAAATATATTAGCTTGTAACGATGATATAGATTTGAAAAACAAGTTGAAGAAAGATATACATCTAATAAAGCAAGGATTAGAAGGCGAAAATAATGTTTACTTTGAACTTAAGAACTCATTACTACCAATGATTTGTTTGCATGATGTTAGAATAAAAACTGGTCAAAATTATGCTCAAATAGACTTTCTTGTTATAACAAATAAGTTTATGTGCATAATGGAAACTAAAAATTTAGTGGGAGATATAACCGTAACCAGAGATGGGGATTTTATAAGGGAAATAAAGTATAAAGATAATTATATAAGAGAAGGCATGTATAACCCAGTTACTCAGGGTAGGCGTCATGCTAGACTTCTTCAGAAAGCATTAACAGACGCTGGAATAATAGAATTAGGTGCATTCCCTATAAAATCTATTGCAGTTATGGCAAATCATAAAAATATAATAGATAAAACAGAGGCTCCTGAAAATATCAGGAATGATATTTATAGATGTGACCAAATTGTAAACTTTTTAGAAGAGGAAATGAGTAGCGCAAAATATGGGGTTATTTTAACAGATTCTAGAATAATGCATATAGGAGAAACAATATCCAAGATGAATAAACCATTAGAATTTAATTATTCATCCAAATATAATATTGCTACTACCTATTCAGACAAGAGTAAAAATCAGGAAGAATGCAAATCTAGTGTTGTATTATCCTTTACAAATAATCATAGTTCTGATATGAACAAAGTATCAAAATTAAATAGTGTTGATTTAGGGGTACCTAACTATAATAATAATTCAACAACTGCTAAAGATTTCAATATGGATATATCTGTATCATTAGATTCAAGTGATTACGAATATGAGCGCTTAATTAAAAAATTGAAAAGCTTTAGATACAAACAAGCTCAGTCTAAAGGACTTAAGCCTTATGAGATATTTACTAATAAGGAAATGGACTTAATGATAAGCACTAAACCAAAAACTATAGCAGAACTAAAGCAAATAAATCTAAGAGTGTGGGTTATAAGTGAATTAGGTGTCGACATACTTCAAATATTAAACCCTGACTTATCTTATGCTAAAGATACTTTTCTATCAAGTATAGGACTTAAAGGTCTGGAGGCACAGTTAAAGGAATATAGAGTTAAAATGTCCTCGATGAATAAAGTTCCTGTATATGAAATATTCACAAATGCTGAATTAGCAAGATTAATAGAAGCAAAGCCCCGTTCTATAGATGAGTTGTTTGAGATAAAGGGTTTTTCAAAAAATAATAAGATAAAAAATTACGGAAAAGACATATTAAATATAATAAACGGATAAAAGGAGACCTTCTGGGTCTTCTTTTTTTATTAAAAAGAGTTGTCAGGAAGATAAAAAAGTAGTTTAAAACTGCTCTTTTTTTATTGTTGACTATCTATAAACAAACTGATATATATTATCGGTTATGTTTTCCGAATGGTTGCGAATTTTCAGAAAATAAATACATGATATTTTTTTAATGACCATTTCAATATGAGTGTGCAAGCCCCTAGCTTTAAGCAACGGAATCGATGATTCGTTTACACCATGTAATTTTAGATATGGGGATATCTACTCGGTTATACTTATGTTTCTTGATGAGGGAGCCGAGTTGTTGTCTTGCAGAACTCCCGGCTTTAGCCCTGGTGAGTATCAGTAATATGAGCTATTGAAAAACTAACTTTGTAATTATATAATGTTTTTTAGCATAATTTTATAGGAGGCTTTTTATGGGAAGAAAAAAGTGTCATGATATACAAGAATTAACCTTGAGGTACAAAAACAAGCTAAAAAAGAGAAAGCCTGATTACGAACTAGTTGGGGAATATAATGATAAAGTTGTTGACATAAAACATGTACACTGCGGACATACTTTTAGTTTAAACCCTAAATATTTTTTATATCATGGAGAATGCAGATTCTGCAATAAAGAAGCTAGAGATAAAAAAAAGAAACTTAAGGAAAATAAAAAAATAGAAAGATTCAAAGAAGATGTAAAGCTATTAGGGAATGGGGAGTACATAGTAATTGGCACTAGCATAGATGTAAGAACTAGGAAGATAACTATAAAACATAATTGTGGATATGAATATGGTATAAGGATGTGTATGTTTAGAAAAGGTAGAAGGTGTCCCATCTGCACTAAAACTAAATTCAAAACACCAGAAATGTATAGAAATGAATTTGATGCTGTTTCAAATGGGAGATTTAAAATAATTACACCTTATGAAAAGTCTACAAAAAAAATAAAAGTTTATCATAATAAATGCAATCAAGCATTTGATATAATCCCGGGACAATTTTTAAAAGACCCTAGATGCTCTGTCTGCGAAAAAACAAAAAAGTAAAATTGTAAATAAGACATTGATTCAATGTATTTTTTTTGTATTTCATTTATAATTAACATATCAAAAATAAAAAAAGGAGGTAATCATATGACAAAAAAAGAAATAGAAAAAAATAGTCCAGATTTGATTATCCCAATTGGAGAAATAGAGATAGAAGGAACTCCAATATTTACATCAGAATTAGAGGACTTTAATGGCGAAATTCGAAGTGCAAAAAGCGAAGAAAATTCAGGGGAAATGGTAGAAATCAATATTCAAAGCTTAAACAATATTCATGAGTTCATAGAAAATATCGACGAAGAAAATGAAGTAAACAAAAAAGAAGATGCTTTAATTACTAAAGATAACGATTCCGTTGATACATCTGTATCTAATGACTCAAAGAAAAGAAATATCATCGTTGCGATGTTAGCAACTGCATCAGTAGGAGCTATAGGTGTAACAGGATATAATATATACAAAGATATAGAGGCTGAACAAATAAGGTTGTCGGAGCTAGATAAAGAAAATTTAGATTTAAAATTAATTATAAATACAGTTGATGACTATGGAAAAGGAGAGCATCAATTAAACTGGAAAGAGGTTGCTAGTGTCTTAGGGGTTGAGACAGAAAATAGACCATCAGAAATAAATAAGGGTGATATAGAGCGCGTCTGCTCGTTGTTTTTAGATAAAGAAAAAAATAAAGTTAAAGACTTAAAAGATGTTGTGGCAACTCTTGAAATTAAGGACAAGGAAAAAGAGAGAATTTTTAATTACAATGAGGACCTTGCTGAATATGGGTATATGCCAGAAAGATTGCTGTTTACTTCTACACAGATACAGTTTATTAATTCTGTAAAACCTGGCGCAGTTGATAGTTACAAAAAAACTAGTATACTTCCATCTATAACTATCGCTCAAGCTATACTAGAGTCAAGTTGGGGTGAATCTAATCTATCAAAAGAATCTAACAACTTATTTGGTATAAAAGCAGACTCTTCTTGGAAAGGTGATTTTGTTATCTTTGAAACTAAAGAATTTCATAGTACAATGATTAAGGATAAATTTAGAAAATATCCTACAGTTAATGATTCAATAATAGACCATTCTGAATTTCTTCGTTCAAATCCTAGATATGAAAAAGGTGGAGTTTTTAATGCCAGAACATATAAAGAACAAGCGCTAGCATTGCAGGAATCTGGATACAGTACAGCAGAAGATGAGTATGGTAATAAAACTTATGCATTAATGCTAGAACAGATAGTAAGGCAATACAATTTACAGATTATAGATTGGGAAGTAAAAAAATAAAAAGAAGCTTTTAAAAAAGCTTCTTTTCTTTAAATTTTAAAAGATAATTCAATTTTGTCTAAAGATGATTCAAGTTTTCTAAGACTTACACCTGCTGAATTAAACATTATTTTTGATGCCTTTACAGAGTCGGTATCTTTGTATTTATCCGACAAATAAACTACCTCTTTTATTCCCGATTGGATTATGGCTTTACAGCACTCGTTGCAAGGGAAAAGGCTGACATAAATACTAGAACCGGTAAGTACGCTACCTCTAGCATTTAAAATCGCATTTAGCTCAGCGTGAACTACATATGGGTATTTGGTTTCTAGTGGCTCTCCTTCTCTATCCCATGGAAATTCATCATCACTACATCCTTGGGGAAATCCATTATAACCTATACTTAATATTCTATTTGGTCCAATTTCATCTTTTTTATTGCTTACAATACATGCTCCAACTTGGGTTCCTGGGTCTTTGCTTCTTTTAGATGCTAAGACTGCCATACCCATGAAATATTCATCCCAATTCAAATAATCTTCCCTCTTCATAGTTACACTGCTACTAATTATATAGACAAATGTATACATAATTAGAGCTACTCCTT
>ERZ1463036.306-NODE-306-length-10869-cov-9.512484_pt1 | contig 10869 bp, 9 predicted proteins | sample MGYA00564485_ERZ1463036 | MGnify/ENA primary metagenome ERZ1463036 (study PRJEB39244, sample SAMEA3635127) | Helicobacter pylori | study: EMG produced TPA metagenomics assembly of PRJEB11511 data set (Assembly of a 5300-year-old Helicobacter pylori... | reverse complement strand
TTCCTTCTGGGAATATACCTAATATATACCCATCTTTTATAGATCTTAAAATATTTTTTATGGTTGACACGTCAGGCTTATCTCTATTTATCGGTATAACATTTAATTTATTTAAAATAAATGCCAGCGGTTTTGATTTAAATAATTCCTTCTTAGCAATAGCTGCTATTTCTCTATTTTGTATTGCTGATGCTATAAATATAGGGTCTAAGTTTGATTTATGATTACAAGCTATTATTATATTTCCTTCATTTGGAATATTCTCTTTTCCTATTACTTCAAATTTATAAAATGTTTTTGAAAACATTAAAAGAACTTTTGTTGCAAAATTATAAAAACTCACATCTATCTCCCTTCAAAACTAAACTTATTATAAATTTATTTTAGATATTACACTTTCAACAACATCATCTATAGTTTTTCCAGTTGTATCTATTTCTATAGCATCATCAGCCTTAACAAGTGGCGCAAATTCTCGATTTGAATCTATTTCATCTCTCTTAATTATATCTTTAATTATTTCTTCAAGAGTTGTTTCATATCCTTTTTCTTTTAATTCCTTGAAACGTCTTTGACCTCTTTCTTCTGGAGTTGCTACTAGATAGAATTTATAATCTGCATTAGGGAATACATATGAACCTATATCTCTTCCATCTAATATAACAGAATTTCTTTTTCCTATTTCTCTTTGAACATCTACCATTAAATATCTAACTTCTTTTATTTTAGCTACATTAGACACATTATTACTAACTTCCATAGTTCTTATTTCTTCTTTTAATATATTTCCATCTATATATATATTATTATCTCTAAAATCTATATCTGTGTCCTTGGCTAGCTTAACTACTTCTTCTTCGTTATTTATATCTATATTATTTTTTAAACACTTGTAAGTTATTGCTCTGTACATTGCACCTGTATCTATATAGTTTATATTTAACCTATTTGCTATTATTTTAGCTATTGTACTTTTACCTGCTCCTGCAGGACCATCTACTGCTATTACTAAATTTCTCATAATTGTTTCTCCTAACTTTTTATCTATTATCTAATAAAATTTATTTGTATATATTTGTTATTAGATCTTTTCTTAAGTCTTTAGCATCGTTTAAATATATATGTTTTATATCTTTTTTAGATTTGTCTGTATTTACATGCATCATAATTCTTATGCACATTTTAAGACTTACATCTATATATTTTTCTTCAAAGTTAAGCATAGGAATATCTGTTATATCTAATATATCCCTAACTGCTACTGATGGATATACTTTATCTAAGTCATTTGTCATTGTAAAACACATACTTATTATATCATCAATATCTAATGCATTTTCTATTATTATAGTTTGTACTAACTTTGCAGTCTCATCAAGTATATCTGCTTTAGTATTAGAAACAACCGTTGTTGCACCTCTTATCGCTAATGTTTTCATATTAATCACCTATACACTTATTCCCGCTAAATATCCCGTTGAAAAGGCTATTTGTAAATTATAGCCCCCTGTTTCTGCATCTATATCTATTAATTCCCCTGTAAGATATAAATTTTTTATTATTTTTGATTCCATAGTTGAAGAGTTTATCTCTTTAACTGATATTCCACCATTTGTTACTTGCGATGTTTTTATTCCTTTAGTACCATTACAAGTAAGCTTCATAGATTTTATATAGCTTATTATTTTCTCTTCATCTGTTTTTGTTAATTCATTTGCTTTTTTATCAGTTAAATTAGAAATCTCAAGCACTTCTTTTAAAAAGTTTTGTGGAAGTAATCTTCTTAAATTATTTATTATATTTTTATTAGGATTCTCTCTTATTATTTTAGATATTTCATCTGAACTAGTATTTGGCAAGAAGTCTATGTTAAGTTCTATTAAGTTATCTTCTACATATTTATTTATATAAGAAGATAGTTTAAGTACACAAGGACCTGTTAGGCCAAAGTGTGCAAATAATATATCTCCCACTTGATATATCTTTTTATTTCTTATCTTACAAGATATTTCTACATTTTGTATAGATACACCTTGTAAATTTTTTATCCAATGCTCCTTTATAGTAAGTGGAGTAAGTGCTGGATATATTTTTTTCAATGTGTGATTATGTTTAACTAATATATCATACATTGATCCATCCGAACCTGTATGAGGGTAGCTTTTCCCTCCAGTTGATATTATAACCTTATCTCCCTTTATATTTTGACCATCATTAAGTATTACACCAGAAACTGCATCATTTTCTACTATTATATCTATAACTTGTTTATTATATATAACTTTAACACTGTTATCTTTTAAGTCATTTTTTAGGATATCTATAACTTCTTCTGATTTACCTGATTTAGTATATACCTTATGATCATTAAAATCTTCTATTATATATTCTAATCCATTACTTTTAAAATACTCCAATAAGCTATGATTAGTAAATGTATAAAAACTACTATATAAAAATTTTTTGTTAGTTACTATCTTATCAAAGAAATCTTCTATATCTCTATAATTAGTAAGATTACATCTTCCTCCGCCCGTGACTCTAAGCTTTTTTCCTAATTCTTCATTTCTTTCTATAAGTATAACTTCATTATTATTTTTTGAAGCTGTAATAGCTGCCATCATACCTGATGGACCACCACCAACTACTATTACTTTTGACATAAATATCTCCTATTCTAATGCAGAGTTGTTTATCTTTTCATTGTTTTTTATATGATTAGTATCATTCATTTTTATTATTACTGGGCCATAATCTCTATATTCTACTATGTTTAAAGCCGTATTATCTTGCTTTATTCTGTATATATTTTCCATACCTGAGTTTAAAAATGATAATAGTAATACTCTAACAGTTACAGAATGACTGACTAATAATATATGTTTGTCATTATATTTCTCATTTAATTCTTTTATAAATACTTCTAATCTATCCTTTATTAAATGAAGAGTTTCTCCACCTTCTATATTTACTAGATGAGGTTCATTTCTCCAAGTATTATATGTTTCTAAATAATCTTTTTTAATTTCATCTATTAAAAGACCTTCCCAAACACCAAATCCCATTTCTCTAAGTGCAGGTGTTTCTTTTACCTTAACACCTATTTTTTCTCCTATAAGATTAGCAGTTTGTAGCGCCCTTCCTAAATCACTACTGTATATGTAATCTATTGGGTACTCTTTTAAAGCTTCACCAAGACAAATTGCTTGTTCCTCTCCCTTAGTTGTTAAGTCAGAGTTTCCATGCCCTTGCGTTTTACCTAATATGTTCCAATTTGTTTGTCCATGTCTTACTATATAAAATGTATTAGCCATCTGTTGCCTCCTATGTTGTATATAGTTATTTTTATCTTTTACTAAATTTTTATTATACCATAAATATAATTTATTAAAAAGATATATCCTTTTAACTATTCCCTAAATATTATTTTCAATAAGTATCTCTATTTGTGCTAGTGCTTTTATTTCACCACTACTATTTGCTCTTGTTATTATATATATTTCATGGAAATCTCCAATAACTTTTACATTTCTTTCCTTTATATAGTTTATTATTAAATTATAGTATTTTTTAATATCATAAAAGGTATCATCAAAATACATTGTAAGGTAGTTTCCTTTAGGTAGGATTATTATTCTCTCATCTGTATTTAATACATCTTCTGTTTTTATCATGGTTCTTGTATAAGTTAATTTATCTTTATTTATTAAGTCATTGTAAGATGTTGCAAAAACTATTTGATAATTAAATGTATTATACATTTCTTCTATTTCTACTAGACTTTTTCTAAGATTCATTTCAAATTCTTCTGTATACCTTCCAGAGTAATTATATTTTATCATTTTTCTTTCTTCATTATATTTTATGAATACATTATTAAGTCCAATAGCAAGCGAGTCTTTTATATCATTTTCAAGGTGTTCTATACTTTCCTTTATAGTATTTAACTCATGTAGTTTTTTATTTACAAGATCCTTTTGTTTTTCAAGTGTTTTTAGTATAGATCCTAATGAATCATATTCATTCATTACATCTTTTATTTCATCTAAGGATAGACCTATTGCTTTACATTTTTTTATAATATCAAGCTTCATAAAACTTTTTATAGAATAATATCTATATCCTGTTTTTTCATTTATATAATCTGGGTTTAATAAATTATATCGATCGTAATGTCTTAATGTTTCTATGGATATATTATTTAATTTAGCCATTTCTCCTATTGAAAAGTATTTTTCCATTTAATCACCTCTAAATTTATATCTTTTTATAGTATATGCTAAATGACCATATACTTAAAGAGATAACATGCTTTTATAAAATAAATCTAATAAAAGAACAGTTTCAAAAATAAAATTAACATTAAAATAAACTATACATTTTTAATTTAGAAAAATAATAAAAAGCTATGAACAATAAAGATTTTACTCTATTGTTCATAGCTTTACTTTTTAATGTACAGTTTCTACAAGTTTATTTATTGATTTAGTTGTTGAAGTTTTTATATTAGCTATTAAGTTTATTGCTATAAATGTTAATGATTCAGATACTAATGTACCTGCCCATATACCATCTGCACCGAATACTTTAGATAGTACAAATAAAGATATCGGTAAGAATATAACAGATCTAAATAAACATATTAAAGTAGATAACTTTGGCATTTCTATAGCTTGGTAAAACACTATTGTTCCTATATTTAACCCAACCATGAAATAACTTAAAGTTCCTAGCTTAACAGCAAAATATGCTATTTCTAATATTTGTTTATCATTTGTAAAAATTCCTATTATTTGTTTCCCAAATACATAACATATTACTACAAATACAGCTGTTGTAACTATAGATGCCATAGAATTAATTTTGTAATATTTTAACACCTTATCTTTATCTTTTCTCCCAAAGTTATAACTAATAAGAGGTTGTACTCCTAATGTCAATCCAAATAGTACCATATATATATTAGTTCCAATATAATTTAATATACTATATGCCGATACTCCTATTTCTCCCATAACATTTACTAATGTCAAATTATGAACAAGCACTATAAAAGAGAAACTTATTTGAGATAAGAAAGAAGGGAACCCTATCTTTAATAAATCACTTATAACTTCTTTTTCTATTTTTACTTTCCCAAAAGTTAAACAACCTTTTTTCTGTATAAAATGAGGAAGCATTATAGCTACTGTTACTATCTGCCCAAGTCCTGTTGCTATAGCTGCACCTTTTATTCCAAGTCCAAATGGGAATATGAATACATAATCTAATATTATATTAGTTATAGCACCTGCTATTATGGAATACATTGCTAATTTTGGTTTTCCGTCATTTCTTACGAAACTGTTAAGTGCCAATCCTACTAGGTTAGGAATACAAAATATTGCATAGTATTTTAAATAGTCAACTGCCAATGTTTCAAGAGCTTCCGTCGCTCCTAGCATTTTTACTATAGGCTTTGCAAATATAACACATACTAAACTTATAAATACAGTTACTATAAGTAAGAATTTACATACCTGTCTAAATATATTTACTGCTTTTTCAATATTTTTAGCTCCTATATTTTTAGAGATTAAAGCTCCTCCCCCTACAGCCATCATATTAGCTATACCAACTAACATTACTGTAAATGGCAGTACTATATTGACTGCTGCTAACGCGTTATCTCCTACACCTTGCCCAACAAAAATTCCATCTATTATAGTGTATAATGCCGATACAAGCATAGCGAAGGCAGAAGGGATTGCATATTTTAAAAACTCACTTATCATAATATCACTCCTTTTCACTTTCTTTCTTTTAAAATTATAAACTCTTGTGTAACAAAAGGGTCAATATATTTTTTATCAAATTCATTAAAAAGTACATACTATTTAATAAAAACCGATAAATAGTTTACAATATTGATTTATTTTTAATTATACTAAATTAATAATTTATATATTAATATTTGGTTTATAAATAGAGAGTTATTATGTATAATTATGAATATATGATTATTACTGTAAATTTTGGGAATAAATTATTGTAGCTATTTACCATTTACTAATCAATATTACATTAGACTATATAATTGTAATTTGCAAACAATTATATTAAGAATTAGATTAAGGAAGGAGTATTTTATGATTTCTAATTTTTTAGTTAAATCTTTCATTAAAAATAGTGAGGATATTAATAATGAAAGTGTTAGGAATAGATATGGTTACTTAGCTGGGATTATTGGTATAGTTTTAAATTTACTACTGTTTATAATTAAATTTTCAGTAGGATTTATAACATCTAGTATAGCAATAACAGCTGATGCTTTTAACAATTTCTCTGATATGGCATCTTCTATTATAACTATAGTAGGATTTAAGTTAGCTAGTATGCCTCCAGATAAAGAGCATCCCTTTGGGCATGGACGAATAGAGTATATATCAGCCTTAATAGTTGCATTTATGGTTATGTTTGTTGGTGTAAGCTTTACGAAAACTTCTATACAAAGAATACTAAACCCAGAAGTTGTAGTATTTGAATTTGTACCATTTATATTATTAATTATATCAATTGCAATAAAACTTTGGCTAAGTAGATTTAATAAGCATATTGGGCAAAAAATTGACTCATCTGCACTTAAAGCATCTGCAGCAGATGCACTTGGTGATGTATTTACTTCAAGTTGTGTTGTATTATCTTATCTAGCATCAAAGTATATATCTTTTCCGATAGATGGTTATATAGGTGTTTTAGTTTCTCTAGCTATAATCTATGCAGGATTTACGTTAGTCAAGGAAACTATAAGTCCTTTACTTGGAGAAGCTCCAGATCCACATTTAGTTAAAGCTATAAATGAAAAATTATTATCTTACGACTATATATCAGGAGTACACGACTTAATAATTCATAACTATGGTGTTGGAAGACGTATAGCATCTGTACATGTTGAAATTCCTGCTACTATAGATATTATGACCATACATAATATTATAGATAATGCCGAATATGATATATCTAAGGAACTTAATATCCATTTAGTTATTCACATGGATCCTATATGTATGAAAGATAGTGAAATAGTTAAAACAAGAAATGAGCTTAATGAGATATTAAAAAAACATAAAGATATTAAATCTATGCATGATTTTAGAATTATTGGTAATGATGATGTAAAAACTTTAGTATTTGATGTGGTAACTTCCCATGATAAAGATACATCTGATGACGAAATAATAAAATATATAAAAGATGAAGTTAAAAAAATACATCCTCATTATAAATGTAAAATAATAATAGATAAGGACTATCATTAAAATAAAGGGTGCCTAAATTCAAATAAATTTAGGCACCTTTTATTTTGCAAAAGTTTATAATAATACAAATATGTATTAAATATAGTAATTTAATTTTGTTATATTATTAAAGTATTATCTCATATATAAGTTTAACGCCTACTAAAAATGCCATAATCAAAATATAAGTGCTTCTATCTACAATTATCTCCTTATTTTGTTTTTTATGAGAATATTTTTTTCATATATGATAACTTAAAATATAATTTTAATAATTGAATTTTGTTTTTTACAGGAATTATCAAACTAATATTAATCTATCTTAATATTTACTTTATGCACTAAAAACTATTTTTTATCTGTATTAAGATTAAGTATAATTAACTTATAGTAGTATATTATATATAAATTTGATATATTTTTAATATGAGTAAATTTACTTGGAGGTATTTAATGAATCATTGGAATGAATTAATATATATATATCCATTTTTAAATACATTAGATGAAGAAACTAAATCAATTATAAAAAATTCTTTAATAATTAGAGAATTTGATAGTGATTATACATTAATATATGAAAGCTCTTCTTGCTTAGGTTTCTCTCTTATAATAAGCGGATCTATAAGAGTGTATAAATTATCGGATAAAGGTAGAGAGGTGACACTTTATAAATTAGAGAAGGGTGATACTTGTTATCTTTCTATGTCTTGTATGCTAACTAATAAACATTTTCCAGCATTTGCAGAAGTTATAGAACCAACAGTTATTGCTTTTATACCAAGTTCTATATTTAATAAGTATATTTATAATACATTAGAATTTCAAAAGTATATATTTGAAAATCTTTATACTAAATTTAACAATGTATTAAAAGTATTAGAGGAATTAGCTTTTGAAAGTGTAGATATTAGAATAGCAAAATATTTATTATTAATTTCTCAAAAAGCTAATAGCAGCAAGTACTTATATTTAACTCAGGAAAAAATAGCACAGGAGCTTGGAACTAGTAGGGAGGTTGTAAGTCGTATACTTACTGATTTTAAGAATAAAGGTATCCTTATTTCAAGTAGAGGTAAAATTAGTATATTAGATTTTGACAAATTAAATAACATAGCAAAGTTATAGCTTTGCTATGTTTATTTTTTCGTGTATAACTATAATATTATTTACCACTTTCCACTTAATAAAAAGTTCTTAGCTTTTTCATCTGCTTTAATTACAATATTTTTATCATAGCCCATAAATTCAAGAAGTCTTATAGCATTTCTGGTTTCTGATCTTCCCTTATGCAATTTATAGTCAAATTTTATATCTTTATTTGTTATAGTTTCTTCAAAGTGATAATTTTCAAATTTATCTTCAAGTATATGAGTAAGTTCTATATCGTGAGTTGCCGCAAAGCACAAAGTGTTACTTTTATAAAGAGCTGATAGTACTTCACAAGAAGAAGCTATACGCTCTATGGTATTAGTTCCTCTTAATATTTCATCTACAAAGCATAAGCATGGTATATCTTTCTTAGAGTTGTCTATTATCCTCTTTAGAGATTTTATTTCTACTATATAATAACTTTCATTGCTAAATATATCGTCCTTTAAAGCCATTGATGTATATATGTTAAAATATGATGAGTTGTACTCCCTTGAAGTAGTTGTATATATAGTTTGAGCAAGTATTGCATTTATTGCTATAGTCTTTATAAAAGTTGATTTTCCTGACGCGTTTGAACCTGTGATTAACACATTTTTATCAAAATTAGCAGAGTTAGATACAGGTTTTTTTATAAGTGGATGATATATATCAACAAAATTTATATGGTTATTGTATTTACTTGTGCTAATTTCAAGATTTGGTTTAGAATAATAATCTAGACTATCTCTAAATGACGCAATTGCTATAAGAGCATCTATAGTCCCTACATAATCATATATAGCTTTAAAGTCATCTGCATTTTTTATAACAGTACTTTTGACTTTTTCATATCTCTTAAGCTCTTTTAAAAATATTAAGTTCATATATTCACTAAATATTTTCATATCATCCATCATTGCATTACTATCTGCGCCTAGCGATTTTTTTCTAATATGTTTAATATTATCTAAGTTTCTTGATATATCTTTTAAGTTATCATTTATTTCATTTATATTTAAATTTGTTATTTTTTTAGTTGCATTTATTAAAGATATCATATATGTAAAACCGTCTACATTATAATTGTATCTTTCATTTCTTTGACTTATAAATACATTGTATGTAGCAGATGCTATTAAAAGTAGTATAAAATACCTATTAAAAAATATTAGTGTTAAGCTTATTATTGGTATGTATGATAATATAGTATACCTTAGTAACCTACTTTTGCTATTATCACTTTTATTAAATAAACAATTTGTAGTATATAAATCATTGCTTATTCCTAATTTTGCTAATATATATTGTACTTCAAATCTTTTATCTGGATTTTTCATAAAATATTCTATTAAGTTGTCTCTTTTTATAAGTTCTTCTTTTTCGTATAAAGGTATTCTTAGAATATTATATAAAACTTCTCTTCCTGATGTACTTTGAGTATTATTTATTTTTTTGTATATGTCATCCATGCTTAAATCATTCCATGTTATATCATCTATAAATTCTTTTTCATTAATATTTTTAAAGTAACTAGAGACACTATCCATTTTATAGTTAATATCTTCTATATCTAATTCTTTACCATATTTTTTTAATATATCTTTTTTTATTGTCTTATCTTTCTTTATCTTAAAGTATAGTTCTATAGAGAAAAGGATTAATAATAGAGCTATAAAACCAAATATAAATTCTAGGATATTGATGTTTAAATTAATATTTTCCATTTATTCCTCCTATGTACCATTATGACTTATTAGTTATAATTTACTTTCTTTTCAAAGGCATTTAATATTAACTTGTATATAATAAATATTATATTATTTATTATCTTTATTAACTAATTTTCTTAAATTTACTATTCTAGATATTATATCTTCAAACTCTTTATTTCCTTTTAAATTGATAAATGTTGTATTTAGTGAATCTATTAGTATTTGTAGTACATCTACATTTACTGGCTCCTCTTTCTTTATATCATCAAGATTGTCAAAGTATGCTATTTTATTAAGTTGCCTAGGTATATCTGTACCCAAATATTCTAAACTATCTACCAATCTATTTAAGTACATTAATGAAGCTTTTATATCTCCTTTTTTTAAATTAATATGTGCTAAGTTTGAATTTAAAAATGAACCCATTTGATTTCCATCATATACTAACTTGTCAATATCGATAGCTAATTGATAATACATACTAGCTTTAGAGTAATCTATACTATTCTCGTCCATATCATCTTTGTAACTATAGTAAGAAATGGCTAGTCCCATGCAAGACGTTATAGCTTCTCCAATTGAAGTATTTAAATTTTGTTGCATAAGTTTTCTTGCTTCATTTATTTTATCCTGTTGCATATATATAAGAGGTAGCATTACATCTGGATTGCAATTTGGTTTGTATATTTTTTTTAAAACTTCTTCAGCCTTATCATTTTTATCTACTATCATATAGTTACTGCTTA
>ERZ1463036.305-NODE-305-length-10882-cov-24.975986_pt1 | contig 10882 bp, 10 predicted proteins | sample MGYA00564485_ERZ1463036 | MGnify/ENA primary metagenome ERZ1463036 (study PRJEB39244, sample SAMEA3635127) | Helicobacter pylori | study: EMG produced TPA metagenomics assembly of PRJEB11511 data set (Assembly of a 5300-year-old Helicobacter pylori... | reverse complement strand
AAGTAGCCATTATATTCATTTTTTACCACTTCATTTATACTACCTACATTCATAGCTACTATTGGCTTTTTAAAACTCATAGCCTCTAATATTACCATTGGTAATCCTTCGTAAAGTGAAGGTAAAAAGAATATGTCTATTATAGGGTAAAATCTATAAACATTATCCTCATGACCTGTAAGTATAAAGTTATCTGCTAGATTATATTTTTTTATAAGTTCTTTAGCTTTATCATCTTGATCTCCGCTCCCTATAATCAAAAACTTACAATCTTTAAAATCTTCTTTATGATTTTTAAATTCTTCAATAAATGGTAATATTCCTTTTTGTTCTGATATTCTACCTATAAATCCTATTACTATTTCATCTTTAGCTATATTATATTTAGCTTTTAAATCTTCTGTATTTTTATTTATATTGTTTATCTCATCTATATCTATTGCATTAGATAGTACAGAAGTATTATTTATATTTATATAGTCTGTATGTTCTGTGTAATAGTCATAAACTAATTTTCCACAAGCAATGTTATGATCATAGCTTTTTCTTACTATTGAATCTATGATTTTATTTTTACTTTTTCCTTGTAACCAAGGATAGCAGTTATGTATATGAGATATTAGTTTAAATTTACCTCTATATAATACCTTTGTAATATATCCACTTATAGATGCATTGTTATCATGTGCATGTATAAGTTTTATATCATTTTCCTTTATTATTTTATTTAATTCCTTAGCAGTTTGTAGTAAGTTTTTATTTTCAAAATCTACACTATAAGTTTCTATAGAGTTTTCCTCAAATATCCTTTTTAAATTATCTCCACCACAAACTACTATAGGCTTGTATTTTTTCATATTTTTGCATAAAATAAGTGTAAGCTTTTCAGCTCCACTTAATTTATTCATGGGTAAAATATGTAAACATTTCATAATCTAGCCCCCATTCAATTTCTAATAAACATGAGCAAGTTGTCCAACTACCTTATTAATATCATAATCTCTAATAAATTCATAAGCGTTATCACTTAACTCATCTAATATTTCTCTATTATTCTTTAGATATTCTATCCGATCAGCGGTAGCCTCACTATCTCCTACCTTAACTAAATATCCATTACATCCATCTATCACCAAATCACCTATACCTCTAATATTAGTCCCTATAACAGGCTTTTTAGCTGCCATAAGCTCCATAATATTTTTCGGTAACCCTTCACGATAAGACATAAGCACACCCACATCACAGCTAGACACTAACTCATCTACATCTGTTCTAAACCCAAGCATCCTTATATTATCGCTAAGGCCTTCTTTTTCTATTTCTTCCCTAATACTTTGTAACAAAACTCCGTCTCCTGCACAAAGCACTTTTATATCTACATTTCTACTTTTAAGTATCTTTACTGCCTCTATAATCTGCCTATGATTTTTATTTTTATTTACCTCTGCTATCATAAGCACAACAAAATCCTCATCCTTCAGATTTAGCTTAGACCTAACTTCTGATTTATCATACCTACCTGGACTATATTGTTGTAAATCTACTCCTACTCCTCTATGCTTATAAACCTTTTCTATATTAAATCTACTTGCTCTATCATAATCTTCTTGGTTTATAGTTATAATGCCATCTGTAAATCTAGACATAATTTTTTCTATAGGGTAGTAAATAATCCAGTTTAGCTTTGGAGCTGTTTTGTGAAAGTGAAATCCATGTACTGTGTATATAGTTTTTAGCTTAGTAAATTTAACCTTAAGTAGTCTTCCATAAACACTTGCTACTGGTGTATGTACATGTACTATATCATAGTTATTTTCTTCTTGTATATTTATAAGCTTTTTAAAGGCTTTATAATTTTCTGGGTGCAGTGGCTTTCTACTAAACGGTATTTCATAAACTTTAACACCTTTTTTTATTAGTTCTTTGTCTACTTCTTTGTCTATACTACAAGCACAGTCTACATGGTAACCTTGCTCTAATAACATATTTATGTGTGGAATTAAAAAAGCATTTATTGTTCTGCTAACAGTTGTTACATACAATATTTTCTTCATCATTTTCCCCCACTTCATTTATATATCTACTTGGAACCCCTACTGCTGTACTACCTTCCTTTATATCCCTAATAACTACCGCTCCAGCTCCTATAAAGCTTCCTTGACCTACCTTTTTTCCCTGTATTATAGTAGATCCACTTCCCATAGTTACACCTTCTTCTAAAAGAACATTTCCAGATATATTAACATTCCATAGTATATTACAATAATCTTTTATAGTGCTGTCATGACCTATACCGCACTTTGGACTTACTATCACATGATTTCCTATCTCTATATTTGCAGTTATTATATTTCCTTCATATATAATACAACCTTCACCTATCTTAACTGTGCTATTTAATCCTATTGATGGATGTATTATATTTGCAAACTTTATGTTAGCTTTGTTATGTGAATTTTTAAGTTCTTCAATTATCCTTTTTTTAACTTGGTAGTTGGCTATTGCACAAACTACATACAACTCTTCTTGATAGTTAGTTATATAATCTAAGGCTCCAATAACCTTATATCCATTTATATACTTATCTTTCAAACCCTTATTATCGTCTATAAATCCTAGCAAATTCCACTTCTTAGAAACAGAATTTATTTCTTCTACTATAAGTGCAGTTTCTCGCCCTGCACCACCAGCTCCTATTATCACTAAATTTTTTAACATGATAACAATTCCTCTTTTTTACAAATTTCATATAATCTCTTAATTATATTTATAACTCTTTCTAAATCTTCTTCAGTCATTTTAGTATCTGATGGCAAACACACGCCTCTGTTAAATAAATCCTCTGCTACACTACCACTTTCTAAAGCAGAGAAAAACCTATATTCCTTAAAGAAAGGTTGTAGATGCATTGGCTTCCATACAGGCCTACTTTCTATATTTTCTTTTTCTAATTCCAACATTATATCTATTGGCTTTATATAACTATCTTTACTTAAAGTCATTACAGATAACCAATAGTTTGGTTTTTCATATACTGGCATCATTTCTATGTCTTTAATATCTTTGAATGCTTCTTTGTATGTGTTATATATGTTTTCTTTTTGTTTTATTCTTGTGTTTAAAACCTTAAGCTGAGCTATTCCTATTCCAGCAACTACATTACTCATTCTATAGTTATATCCTAGTTCTTTGTGTTCATAGTGTCTTTCATTTTCTCTTGATTGAGTTGCCCAGAATAGTGCTTTCTTTGTATGTTTTTCATTATCTGATACTAACATTCCTCCACCAGAAGTCGTTATTATCTTGTTTCCATTAAATGAGAATATCCCTATTTCTCCTATTGTTCCGGTTTGCTTTCCTTTGTAAGTTGCACCTAGTGATTCTGCTGCATCTTCTATTATAGGTACATTATATTTATTGCATATTTTTATCAGTTCATCATAGTTAGCACTTTGACCATAAAGATTTACTACTATAACTGCTTTCGGCATTTGATTATTTTTCATTCCTTCATCAAAAGCCTTTTGTAGTGCTACTGGACTCATGTTCCACGTTTCATAGTCACTATCTATAAATACTGGAGTCGCTCCTTGATAGATTATTGGGTTACAGGTTGCTGAAAATGTTAAGGTTGAACAAAACACTATATCTCCACTTCCTACACCAAGTGACTTTAGTGCCAAATGTATTGCACTTGTTCCACTTACTAATGCCGTTGCATGATTTACTCCTACATATTCACTTAATTTTTTTTCAAAGTTATTTACATTTGGTCCAAGTGGAGCTATCCAGTTTGTATCAAATGCTTCTTGTATAAAATTAAGCTCTTCTCCACCCATATGCGGAGAGGCTAAGTATATATTTTTTTTCATAAATCCCCCTAGTTATTACCTGTGAATTTTTCCATTGTTGTATGATTTTCTTGGCTAATTCCATCTTTTTTTATAACTTTTAGTATTGTTAAAAATAGTATTTTAATATCTAGTATTACATTGGATGAATCTACATAATCTACATCTAGATTTAATCTTGTGGTCCAGTCTATACTATTTCTCCCATTAACTTGTGCCCATCCTGTTATTCCAGGTCTTACTTCATGTCTTCTAAATTGGTGCTCAGAGTATAGTGGGATATATTCCACTAATAATGGTCTTGGACCTACTAAGCTCATATCTCCTTTTAATACGTTTATTAATTCTGGTAATTCATCTAGACTTGTGCTTCTTAATTTCTTGCCAAATGGAGTTAATCTTTCTTCATCTTCTAATAGCTCACCCCATTTATTAGTTGAATCTAACATGCTTCTAAATTTAATCATCTTGAATACTTTTCCGTCTTTACCGACTCTATCTTGTGTGAAGAATATGGGTGATCCTAGTTTTGTTCTTACTAGTATTGCTACTACTATAAATATTGGCGATAAAATTATTAGTCCTGCTAGTGATCCGATTATATCAATGCTTCTTTTAATTAGTTGCTGCAATTTCACTATCTTCATACTCCTCTCTTACAAAAGTAGGTACGATATCCTTCATTAGCTCTTCTATAAGCTCATTTCTTTCTTTTTCTACTGCTATATTTAAAGTTTCTAGCTTTATTTTTAATTCTTCTTCATCTACTTTTATTTGTTTTCCTATAAATATTTTATTGTGGTTTGTTTTGCTAAGACCTTCTTCATCCATTAATAGTTCTTCATATAGTTTTTCTCCTGGCCTTAACCCAATTATTTCTATATTTATATCAACATCTGGCTCAAACCCACTTAGTGATATCAGGTTTTTCGCAAGGTCTAGTATTTTCATACTTTCACCCATGTTTAACACAAATATCTCTCCACCTTTTGCCATAGCTCCAGCTTGCATTACTAGTTCTACTGCTTCTGGTATTGTCATAAAGTATCTAGTTACTTCTGGATGAGTTACTGTAACTGGACCACCTTGTTCTATTTGTTTTTTAAATAGTGGTATTACGCTTCCATTACTTCCTAATACATTTCCAAATCTTACTGCCACAAATTCTGTACTACTATTTTCATTTACTGTTTGTATTATCATCTCTGCACATCTTTTTGTTGCTCCCATTATGTTTGTTGGGTTTACCGCTTTATCTGTTGATATTAATACAAATCTTTTTACCTTATATTTATCTGCCATTTTTGCTACTTTACCTGTACCAAAGATGTTATTTTTTATAGCTTCACATGGACTTTTTTCCATTAGGGGTACATGTTTATGTGCTGCTGCATGGAATACCACATCTGGTCTGTATTCATTAAATATTGAATCTAGTCTTTTTTCTTCTCTTACGGATGCTATTACTACATCTAGGTTTAATTTTTTTCCATATTTACTTATTAGTTCTTGTTGTATGTCATATGCGTTATTCTCGTATATATCTAGTATTATTAGTTTTTTAGGTTTATACTTTACTATTTGTCTACAAAGTTCAGATCCTATAGATCCTCCCCCTCCAGTTACTAATATTGTTTGATTTTCTATATATCCACTTATTTCTTTTATATTTGTTTTTATTGGTTCTCTTCCTAATAAATCTTCTATGTTAACATCTCTTATTTTCTTTATATCTACTTTTCCATCTATTATTTCACATATTCCAGGTATTGTTTTAACAGTGCATTTCGTGTCTTTGCATACTTTTATGATATCTTGTTTTCTCTTTCCTGTTATGTTAGCTATACTAAATATTATTTCATCTACTTCTTTGCTTCTTACTATTTCTTCTATATCATCACTATTTCCTAATACTGGAACGTTGTGTATTTTTCTTCCTCGTATTGATTTATTATCATCTATTATTCCTATTGGTTTTTTGTTCAATTGAGGATTATTGTATAGTTCTTCTATAACTAAACTTCCTGCACTTCCTCCACCTATTATTAATACTTTTGTTGCTTCATCATTTCGTTTTACACTTATATACATTCCAACTCTTCTTATTCCTCTATATCCTATTCTTGATCCACAGGTTGCTAGTAGTATTGTTATTGTGTTTATTATATAGAAATCACTTGAAAATTCGTATCCAATAGCTCTATTTATTATTATTAATGGAAATACATATATTACCGATGATACTGCTATATGTACAAATTCTCTATCTCCAGAGTCATTCCATAAGCTACTATACCCTTTACATATTAGTAGTGATAGAGTATTTATTAATATATATATAGCTATTGGAGTAATCATACTTTTATTAAGTTCTATTTGTGTTAATGATAGTGATAGTAGGAAAGCTGATATCACTATTGCTGTGTCTACTATCACTAATATTGTTTGTCTGGTTTTATATACTCCTAATTTATCAAATATATTATAATTAATTTGTAATTTTTCTTTACTTACTTCCAACAAAAACGCCCCCCCTGCGTTACTTACCTTCTTTTCTTTTTAAAAATATTAAACTTAGATTTTTTAGAATCTTCATAATAATAGTCATAGTAGTGGTAGTATATATCATTTGCTTGTTTGAATTTATTTAGTATTACCCCTAATATATTTGCATTTACTTTCTGTAGTCTTTTTTTAGTTGTTTTTGCTAAATCTACATCTACTTCATTTGATGCTGATACTATTATTGTTCCGTCTATGTATTTCGCCATTGTACATGAGTCATTTGTTCTGCTTACTGGAGGTGAATCTATAAATATATAGTCATATTTACATTTGAATCCTTCAATAAAGTCCATCATTCTTTCTGATTCTAATAATTCTGATGGATTTTTAACCCTTGGTCCTGTTGTTAATATTTCTAGGTTGCCTGATTTCTTTATAACTTCTTCAAAAGTTATTTCTTCATTTATATAGTTTGTTAGCCCTCTTTCATTGTCTATATTAAAATATTTATGTATACTTGGCTTTCTTAAGTCACAATCTATTAATAGTACATTTTTATCTTCTAAATCTGAAAAACATTTAGCTAGATTTGATACTGTTGTTGTTTTACCTTCGTTCATTTCGGAACTAGTTACCAGTATTGTTTTTATTGTTTTGTTTACTATTATTGCACTTCTCATACTTCTATAGGCTTCAACTAGTGCATGTTCACCTTCTTCGTACTTAGCTACCATATTACGCCTCCACTTCTAATGCTTTTTCTTTTTTAGATTTTTCTTTGATTTATCGTATGGTACTACTCCTATTAATGGAATATCCCAGTATTGCTCTACATCTTTTGGTGTTACTATATTATTGTTAAGAAATTCTAACAATAACACTACGAATATTGATACTACTACTCCAACTACTGCAAACTTCATTGTTGCTAAACTTTTAGCCTTTGGTACTGGAACTTTTGGCTCTACAGCTTTATCTATTACTTGTATACAATCTAAGTTTATTGTTTTTATTAGTTCATTATTAAATGCTGTTGCCATTACATTAGCTATGTTAGTAGCTGTTTTAGGATTTGTATGAGTTGCTGTTATTGTTATAAACTCTGTATTGCTTTCATCTGCTACTACAGATACTAATGAGCTTATTGATTCTGCTTGCATTTCTAGTCCTAATATTTGTTTAACTTCTTCCATCGTAGATTTAGATTTTGCTAATCCTAAATATGAAGTTGATATATTTTGGTTCATTGATGTTATAGCTGGTGAAAATGCTTGTTCTGGCATAGATTTAGCTGTATTTATTCTTATTCTTGTCGATGCTTGGTATTGTTGTACAATAGATTTATTTCTAAAATACGATAAAAGTGCTCCTGCTACTATACTCGATAGTAGTATTAGAATTATTATCCATTTTCTCTTTTTAAACATTGATATGTATTCTCTTATATTTAAACTATCTTCCATTTTTGCCTCCTGTTTTTAACTATTATTTATTCTCCTTAATATTTTAGTTATTGTGATAATATATTAATATCGGACGCTTGGGTTATTTTAGTGACACTTACGGTAGTAGATTGACTATTACTCTTTTCTACAACTATAGAGTTATATTTTTATCCGATGTAGGTATTCTTAGTGTCTTTTATAGATTTGTATATCTTAAAAAAGTATAATTTAAAATATTAATTTTATTATTTGGAGGATATATAATGAAAGAAACATTAAGAAAGTTAAGATGGATTTTCGCTCAAAGTAAACCTGGGTTACTTTTACTTATTGTGTCTGTAACTATGGGTTCTATTATGTCAGCAGTTAGTGTTTATAATGCTATGATATCTAAGTCACTTATTGATGCTGCTACTAGCGGTAAGGTTGATTTAGTTATTAAGTGGCTTACAATTATGGGTGGTATTGTATTATTCAATATATTCTTTGGGACTTTAAGGTCTTTAATATCTACTTATTGTTCTACTAAGATTTCTAATGAACTTCAAAAAAAGTTTTTTGCTCATGTTACTTACAGTGAGTGGATGGAACATAATAAGCATCATAGTGTAGGGATTTTAACACGAATAACCAGTGACACTTCTACTATAAATGGATTTATATGTGGTACTATCCCATCTATTATTACATCTACTGTTATGCTTAGTATATCTTTTATTACTCTATTAAAGATAGAACCCTTTTTAGCAGTATTTACTGTTTTAATTTTTCCAGTGTTATTTTTAATGAATAAGTTATTTGGTAAAAGATTAAAAAAGTTTTATAAGGATATACAAGAAAAGAGTATTGAGTATAGTTCATTTATCCAAGAGTCTGTCCAAAATCTTATGATTGTTAAGACTTTCTGTAGAGAAGAAGATACTATAAATAATATGTGTAGAATTCAAAAGGAAAAATTTAACTTAATTCTAAAACAAAATTTATTTAGTTCTTGTACTGGTATTTGTTTTTCTTTAGGTTCTTCTGGGGCATACTTCTTAGTTTTTGGATGGGGTGCTATTAGTTTAGTTAAAGGAGTTATAACTTTTGGTACTATGACTGCTCTACTTCAGTTATTTAATAAGATTCAAGGTCCTTTGTCTAGTTTAATTGGATGTTACTCTCCTATTATAAGTGCTATAGCTGCTGCTGAAAGACTTATGGAAATGGAAAGTATGATTTTAGAACAAAGTAATAATGATTTAAATATTTTAAATAATACTACACCTTGTATAGAATTTGATAATGTTTCTTTTGGTTATAAGGAAGGTGTTAATGTTATAAATAATATTTCTTTTGATATAAAGCCTGGAGAGACGGTTGCTCTAGTTGGTCCATCTGGTCAGGGTAAAACTACTATTATTAGATTATTATTATCTTTGATTCATCCTAGTGATGGTGACTTATATATTTCAAATTATGAAGACGGTAATAAGGGCGTAGTTTGTAAAGATCATCGTGAACTTATTTCTTATATTCCACAAGGAAATACTTTATTCTCAGGTACTATAAGGACTAATATTTCTTATGGTAATAATAATGCTTCTTTTGAAGATATTGTTGGTGCTTGTGAAGCTGCTTGTGCGCTTGATTTTATAAATGATTTAGATGATAAGTTTGACACTAAGCTTGGAGAAAAGGGACATGGTATTTCTGAAGGTCAAGCTCAAAGAATTGCTATCGCTAGAGCATTTTTAAGAACTAAACCTATACTTATTTTAGATGAGGCTACTTCAGCTCTTGATGCTATTACTGAAATTAATGTTTTGAGAGCTATTAAAAACTTAAAGCATAAACCTACTTGTATTATTATAACCCACAGACCTGGTGCTTTAGCTATTTGTGATAGAATTTTAAGACTTGAGAATGGAAACTTAATAGAGGAAAATAGTGACTTTATGTTTGAATCAGCAGTAGATTTGGTATAATATCAGATGTATTTTTATACAAATATATATTTTTTAATAAGGAAATAAAAAATAAGATAAAGTGTATATCATAAAATATATATACATTATCTTATTTTTTGTTTATTCATTTGAAAATTTAGCTACTGTTGCATATCCTGTACCATTTCCTCCTGTTATGTACATTTGTCCACATCTTATCCATGCATGAGCTTTCATTTCATTGTTTTTGTCTTTGTTTACTCCTAGATATATTGTTGTTGATATATTTCTTTTTTTAAGCATTTTTTGTACTGTCATTGCTTGTACTAAACATAAACTTTCCCATGGTGTATGTTGACTTATGTGTGTTACTATCCATCTTATTTGTTTTGCTTTTTTATAGGTTTCTATGCTTACTTCTTCTGCTGATTCTTTATTATATTCTCCTAGTTGTATCTTTAACTTGTTAAATGGAGTTTTTAGTATTTTGTATCTCATTATACCTGTTAGTATAAAAGCTTCTATAAATAGAAGCTTTTCTTTTGTACTTATTGTTAATATGTATGTTTTTATTTTTCTAGCCCATAGATATAAGTTGCGCATTGTCTAATCCCTTTATAAATTCTAGTACATTTTGTTCACATGTTTCCCTATCTACTTCGTATTCATTTAATAGTGTTTCTATTATGTCATTTATTTTAACAGGCTTTTCTAATTCCTCCCATATTCTACTTGCTACACTGTTTAGTGCAAAATACTGTCCTTTTTCTAGGTCCATCATTACTTTATCTCCATCTATGTCTGTTGTATCTAAGTCTGATCTGTATGATACTATTGATTCTAAGTTTATCATTTTTATTTCCCCCTTGTTTTTTATATTTAAATGATAAGTTTTTTTATGGTATTCGTAAATTACTCTAAAGTACCATATACTAATTCTTTTTATTTATAAACTTCTTTATTATAAGTCGTAGCTCTACTTATTTTATAATCTTATTAGAAATTAATTCTTCCAATATTATAAGCTTCTCCTACCTTACCTTTATGAACGATTAAATCTATAGCACTACAATGATCATAAACATATAATCAATCTCTAACGTTCTTGCCATCTCCATAAACAGGCAACTTCTCATTATTTAAAATCTTA
>ERZ1463036.304-NODE-304-length-10890-cov-23.331057_pt1 | contig 10890 bp, 6 predicted proteins | sample MGYA00564485_ERZ1463036 | MGnify/ENA primary metagenome ERZ1463036 (study PRJEB39244, sample SAMEA3635127) | Helicobacter pylori | study: EMG produced TPA metagenomics assembly of PRJEB11511 data set (Assembly of a 5300-year-old Helicobacter pylori... | reverse complement strand
AAGAAAAAGAAAAATTAACAAATTACCTTGCAGATATCTCTCACCAAATGAAAACACCACTTACGTCAATGTCTCTTATGATTGAATTATTAGATGATAGGCCTATAAATGGAGAGGATGCTTTATATATTGAGCGTATTTCAGCTCAGATATACCGTCTTAATCATTTGGTTTCATCATTGTTAATACTTTCTAAACTAGATGTAGGAACCTTAACATTAGAATGTAAATGGGTTAATGTTTATGAATTGGTATGTACTTCTATTGAACCATTAACCTTAATGATAGAAAAAAAAGAGCAACAATTATCTATTCAAGAGAATAGTGATGTAGTTTTTATGGGAGATTTTTATTGGAGCAATGAAGCCATCTTAAATGTTGTTAAAAACTGTGTAGAACATACACCATGTGGAGGTGAAATTTCCATAGTGTATGAACAAAACCCTATTTGCACACAAATTATTATTGAAGATAATGGAGAAGGATTTCATAAGAAGGATATACCACACTTATTTACTAGATTTTACAAAGGTGAAAATTCAGCCAAAGATAGTGTAGGAATAGGACTTGCTCTTGCTCAATCTATAGTTAAGAAACAAAACGGTGAAATTCGAGCAGAAAATAAAAAAATAGGGGGAGCGCGATTCACAATTAAGTTTTATTCGAATTAATTGTAAGCAATGTCACCGAGCGGTCACTTAACAAAGATATAATTGGGTTTAGAAGATAATAAGGACTAAAATAACTAAATGTTATGTTATGGAAGTAGGCCTTATTAAAGAGGGGGAGAATACTTTGGAAATATTAAAAACTGAAAATCTTACAAAAACCTATGGAATGGGTGATACAAAGGTCACTGCATTGGATAATTTAAATTTGAGGATAAACAAAGGACAATTTGTTGCAATAATTGGGTCAAGTGGATCAGGAAAATCTACACTTCTTCATATGTTAGGGGGAGTGGATAACCCTACAAAAGGAAAAATATATATCGATGACATTGATATTTCATCAATGAATGAGACTGAATTAGCTTTATTTAGAAGGCGGAAAGTAGGAATAATATATCAGTTTTATAATCTTATTCCTACACTAAATGTAGAAAAAAACATATTATTACCCATGCTGCTGGATGGTAAAAAGCCTAAAAAAGAAGAATTTGATAAAATTATAAAAATGCTTGGTTTAAACGAAAGGCTTAGTCATCTACCAAATCAGCTTTCAGGAGGTCAGCAGCAGAGAGTGGCTATAGCACGAGCATTAATTTATAGACCGTCTATTATTCTAGCAGATGAACCTACTGGAAATCTTGACAGAGCAAATACAGAAGCTATTCTTGAGATGTTGAGATTTTCAAATAAAGAGTATAATCAGACTATGATATTGATTACGCATGACGAAAAAATTGCATTATCAGCAGATAGAGTGATTACAATTGAGGATGGCAGAATTGTGTCAGATGAGGTAATTAAAAAATGAAAATTATGAATGAATACACATATAACCATATGAAAAAGAATAAGCGACATACAATTTCTATACTAGTTGCTATTATAATTGCTTCAGCACTTCTATGCTCACTATGTATATTTATACATTCTAAATGGAAAACAAAATTAACCACAACAATTGAAAATACAGGTTATTGGAATGGGGAATTAGGCGACCTTATATCTGGTGATAAATTAAAATATGTCACAGAAAATCCCGAGGTTGAATCCACGATGATTAAAGGACAGTGGGTTACTGCTAAACTTTCCAATACAAAACGTCCGTATCTATCACTGAGAGATGCTAATACAAATTTTTGGCTAGACATGGGTTTAAAAAACACTCTTACTGAAGGTAAACTTCCTAAAAAATCCGGAGAAATTGTTGTATCAAAATTATTCTTCGCGGATAATCCTTCATATAAAATTGGCGATAAGTTGACTCTTCCTACCGGTAATCGAATGCTTGGTAGTGAACTAATTAGACCTAATGATTATAAACAATCAGGCGAGAAGTTTAAGACAACAGAAACTAATATATATACCATAGTTGGAGAATTGGATATTTCTGGGAGTTCTGCCTTCCCTGGATATGCCGCCATGGGATACTTGGATCCTTCACACATTAAGCCTAAAGATAAACTTACAGTTTATATGCGTTTTGTGAACCCTCGCACAATCTATGAAACATTACCGCAGATTGCGAAATCTACGGGATTAACCAAAAATGAACATGGAGAGTATAAAGTTATGTATAATACGCCTTTATTAACTTTATATGGAATTAGCGATAAAAGTGGTGCAAACACTCAAATCATTATGATGATAGCAATGGCAATAACAATTATGTTACTAGTTATGGGGTCATTTATTCTTATTATCTATAATGCATTTTCACTATCTGCTAACAGCAGGATTAAGGAACTAAGTATTCTGAAAAGTTTAGGCGCAACTCCAAGGCAAATTAAGTCGTCTGTTCTCTATGAAGGACTTTTACTCTGGATTATTCAATTACCAATTGGTATCATGATAGGATATCTATTTAGTAATATTGTGTTTTCTAAAGTTAATAAAATTCTTAGTGTTACAGAAGATTATAGGAATGCATATGTTTCTTTCTCATGGGTAGTAGTTGGTTTTTCAATCATAGTCTCATTGATTACCATTTTAGTTTCAGCATATATTCCTGCAAGAAAAATGATGAAAGTATCAGCTATTACTGGAATACGCCAGAATAGTACCAAAGTAAAATTAAAAAAACAAAAGCCCCACTTAATAATCAAAAAAATATTTGGTATAGAAGGTGAACTAGCAATATCACAATTTTCAGCTAACAAAAGGGCTTTACGTACGGCGGTCCTATCTCTTTCAATGTGTTTTATCTTAATAGCGGGATATCTGAACATTATAGCCATCTTCAATTTAGCCAATTCTAAGAATGCTGAAATACCTAATCTTCATGATATGAAGATTAGCCTAAAAACTGTTGATAAACCAAGTGATAAGATGATAAATGAAGTTATTTCTCTGCCTGAAGTTAAAGATAGTGTCATTAGAAGACAGGTACGTACTTCAACTTATGTAACATCAAAACAGGAGTCAGATGTTTTTGCTAAATATGGAGGATTTGATAAGGTACCCTCCAAATATAATATACATAGTGAAAATGGAAAGCATAGAATTATAACAAATTTAGTTGGATTAAGCGATAAATCATTTAAAAAGTATTGTGAAAAAATTGGTGCTGATGACGAATCATATTATAAAAATGGTGTGACAACAGGAATATTGTTAGATAGCACATATCATACACCGGATAATTCAAAAGTTGCACAAAAAATACAATTATTAAATATAAAAAGAGGCGATAAGCTAGTAATAAATGAAAAAATAGAAAATGATATGAATACAAATTATAAATTTAATGCTCAAGTGGGTCATGTTACAGAGATTTTTCCCTCTGAAATAGAAATGGGTGGATACAGCTTAGCATATATAGTTCCTATGAAAACATATCAGCAACTAGTTAGTAATTTTATGCCAGAGAGCATGCTTGAATCTAGTAGTATGGCAATTGATTTATTGGTTGGTGATGAAGCTAGTCCACGTGTAAAGAAAGAACTAACTCGAATTTGTAGTTCTTATCTTGGAACCGAAGATTTTACTATATGGAGTCTACTCGAAGAAAAAAATAATGACAAACTGGTTCAAAAAGCCGTTTCTATTGGTGTTTTTGCTGTAGCCATAATGTTTGGATTAATTGGCATTATTAATGCTTTTTCTACCATTTCGAATAATCTTAGACTGCGCAAAAGAGAATTTGCTATGCTTCGAGCAGTAGGATTAACACCAAAAGGATTAAATAAAATGTTGATGATAGAAGGTTTGTTCTTTGCATTAACACCGATTATTGTTAGCATACCAATAGTATTATTTATTTGTTGGTATATGTTAGGATTAACCTTAATCACATGGTCTGAGTTTATATCTATTTTTCCAGCTGTACCAATTTTAGCGTATGCTGTGATTATAATTGCATCTATATTTTTGGCGTATGGGGTTTCTTCAACAGGCGTTAAAAAAAGTAATGTAATAGAATCAATCAAAGACGAAATAGTATAATACTAGAGTATGTTGTAAAAACTGTACTTTTTTAAATCTATTAATCATCTAAAGTGTAATGATGGATTTGACGAAAGTTTCTTAAAAAAAATATCACCACTTGGATGGAGGTATATAAATTTTTTAGGAGAATATAAATTTAATTTAAATCAAAAGAGGAATTTAAAGGAACTAAATATTTAAATAAAGTACTTAGCTTCTGAAATATTACATTTAGAATTGATGCAACATCCATAAAACAACACATAGGCCACATACTGGATATTAATTCCGGCATGCGGCCTGTTTTTATCCGTATGTCAATCATACTCGAAATAAGTAAAAAAAAGTAAAGAAAAGTAAAGAAAAGTCGTAAAAAAATTTTTTTTTCACGGCGGTTTTCTACTTTTTTTACGTGTTTCTTATGTTAATCTGTAATTATGACAAGCTTGTCTATAAAAATTTACTAAATCATAGCGCTGATTGTAGTAGTATTCAATCATTATCTAACATAATTTAAACAAGGGGAGAGTGTTTTAAATGTTAAAGTTAAAAAATTCAATTAACAAAATTCAATGTAATAATTGTGGTAACTGGGATGGTAATTGTATATTCTGTGATTTACAGAGCTGGGACAGTAATAGAAGCTAATTATAGTTTTTGAATTCAATAAATAGCGCCTAACTTTAATAGGCGCTATTATTATTTTTGTAGGATATCAAGCGAGTGTTTTCGCTACCTCATTGATAATATAGCGGTGAACCTTAGATATAATGCAGATGTTCAAATATTTTTTCAAAATATTAAGAAATTGAGGAGGATTTGATGGATACAGTTATTAATTTTACAGACTTCAAAATATTTAAAAACAACAATCATAAATACATATATTGTATTAAAGATAACAAGGTATGTGAGATCGATGATAAAACTTTAGCTTTATTAAATCAAGATGGAAAAACAAATGAAGAAATAAAAAATAATTTATCCTCATTATTTAGTGAAGATGAGTTAGCTAAGCTTATTAAGTCGATGTATGAGTACGGATTTATAGAAAATAAAGATTATGAATTAAAAAATAATTCTAATCAAATATCTAGTAATATATCAGTCATTAATCTTCTAGTTGTACAAGATTGTAATCTTAGATGTTCTTATTGTTATGGTGACGGAGGTAAGTATCAGAATTCTGGTATAATGGATTTTTGCACTGCTAAAAAATCAGTAGATTTTTTAATAGACAAATCTAAGAGTGAGAAATTGGGGATTTGTTTCTTTGGTGGTGAACCACTATTGAATTTTGAATTAATAAAAGAAGTTGTTGATTATTGTCATAAGAAAGAAACAGAAATAGGAAAAATTTTTAAATTTAGTATGACATCAAATGGCACTTTGATAAATAAGGAAATTGAGGAATTTATTATAAATAATAATATTAAGCTTCAAATCAGTATCGATGGAGATAAAAAAACTCATGACTCAAACAGATATTATAGTGATAAAAGTGGTTCATATGAAACAGTATTGAAAAATACAAAGTCTTTGATGGAAAAAGGGTTATTAGGTGCTAGAGGTACAATTACCACAAAGGAACTAGATTTGGTACATACATATGACTTTTTGCATTCTATAGGATTTAATGAAATCGCATTAGCTCCTGCATTTAATTTATTAACTGATAAAGAATATGATATGATGGCTGATGCATATATAGATTTTTATTTAAATTTTGAGAAACGTATTAAAGAAAAAAAATACGAAGAAGTAAAAAATAATAAAATGTTTATGCAGCAATTGGATTATATTCATAATTCTAGTATTCGCACAACTGGCTGCGGTGTAGGTAAAAATCTATATGCTATATCTATAAACGGTGATATTTATCCGTGTCAAAGATTTGTAGGTAGCGAGGAAGCAATTTTAGGTAATGTTTTTGAAGATGATAATAAACAAAAAGATTTTTTAAAAAAGATAACGATAAATAATTTTGAAAAATGTAGTAAGTGTTGGATACGCAATTTATGTGTTGGTGGATGTATTCACAACAATTTTTCTTCAACCGGTGATATAAACTCACCTTATGAACCACAATGTGAATATAAAAGAAAAGTTACAACAGAAGCAATTAATATATATTTAAGATTAAGCGATGAAGAAATTCATGAATTGTTCACAAATAAAAACACACCCCGTGATAAATAACTCCTTAAAAAACATGTTTTCTTTTAAACTGTATAATAAATATAGTAAGACTTTTATTTTTGGTGATTTTCACTTCATCTAATTTAAGATACCATTATTTTCAACGGATAGCCATATATAGTTTTTTTCTATCCACCCGGAAATATATATTAGTATAAGTAACATTCAAATTGATAGTCTATGTCAAAACACAAAAAAATTGTTGGTAAATAAGAAAATTGAAAGTTACACAAGTACATTGTGTAACTTTCAAATATTTAAAAACATCTTCACTAGGTAGTTCCATCAGCCTACTATTTAATAACTTGGACATTTTTATTACAAAATGCATGTTCGATGTTTAATTATGCTGATAGATTCTATTATATAATTAAAATACTGGGAGGATTAAAGTGGGTAACTATAAAAGTTTATTAAGATTAATACCATTTATGAAAAAATACAGCATGGCTTTTATTATTGGTACTATTGGTATAATTATTAGTTTAGTTATAGCTACTCCTATACCATATGTAATGGGACGTATAGTAGACAAAGTTCTTATAGCTAAGCATGGTTATAATGAATTTTATAAATTGATTGCTATAACAGCAATATTATATATTCTAAGATATACTATTGCTATTTGTTCAAATTTTATGTTTGTTAAAGTTAGTAATTTAGTTGTAAGTGAAATAAAATATTCAGTAATGGACAAAGTAATAGATTTACCAATGGAATATCTGTCATCTACGCAAAAAGGATATATTCAAGCAAGGATATCAGAATGTGATTCTATTAATAATATTTTTTCACCACAAATTATAAAGATAGTTTTTAGTTTAATTGATACAATATTAGCATTTATAATTATGTTTGTTATAAATTACAAACTATCTATAATAATTCTATTTTTAATTCCAATGTTCTTTTTAATTTCTAAAAAATCTACAAATAAATTTATCAAAAATGCACAGAAAACAATGGAATCTTATGCAACTTTAAATGCAGATACATTTGAAATAATAAATGGTATCGAAGATGTAAAAGTACTTAATGGTAAAATCAACAGTCTCTCAAAGTTTAAAAACAGTCTTAATGATTTTGTAAAAAACAATACAAAGCGAAATAAAATTATTATATTCTTTATGGAGAATATAACAATAATAAATAATCTTGGAACACTTTTAATATTGTTTGTAGCAGGAATAATGATTTTAAAAGGACAATTTACTGTAGGATTATATACTTCTTTTTCATTATACATAAATAAAATCTTTAATAGTACGCAATCACTAGCCACTTTATCAACTACTATAAAACCAATATGTTTAAATATTGAAAGAATATATGAGATTTTAAACATGAAAGATGAAAATTACGGTAAGTGCCATCATATAAATGAAAAAATTAAATTGCTAGAGTTGAATAATTTAAATTTCAAATATAATAATTGTGAAGAATATGTTTTTAAAAATTTAAGCTTTAAAATAAATAAAAATGAAAAGATTCTTATCAAAGGAGAAAATGGATCTGGGAAATCAACTCTTATAAAATTATTACTAGGTTTATACACTCCAACAGATGGAAAAATATTATATAATAATATTGATGTTACAAAAATCAACAATAAAAATTTAATAAATAAAATAGCAGTTGTAACCCAAAATATATTTTTATTTAAAGGAACAGTGTTGGACAACATACTATATGGTCAAGTAAATAAAAATCGTGATTATGTAGAAAAATTTATTGACAAATTGGGTTTGAAAGAATATTTTAATAGATTACCTAAAGGATTAGATACTGAGATAAGTCAAAATACAATTGGCATCTCGGGTGGACAGGCTCAAGTTTTAGCTTTTGCAAGAGCAATGATTTCTAATAAAGATATTATTATTTTGGATGAACCAATATCTAATGTAGATATTGAAACAAGAAAAATAATGTTGGAAATTTTGAAAAGTAAAACTATTGATGGTATATTAATAATTATTTCCCATATTACTAAAGATATAAATTTTGCAGATAAAATTATAGAATTATAATAAGGGGGATAAAGAACATAACTGCAGGTACAGCCGACATACGAGTAAAAACCGACCACATTCTGGAATTAATATCCACCATGTGGCTATATATGGGGTAGTAACCGCGAAACGCGGGTTTTATACGTTAAGACATTTGTTACCAAAATGGTGATATATTTAAGGCAAATATTTATTAATTAATATTTTTCTCAAAGATTTTATATTAATTAATAAATATTTTTCATTACTATTTTAGTTAGCATTATCAATGCTATAATTGTACTTTAACTAACTTGCTTTGAGCAAAAAAAATAAGGACTTTATTATTTAGCGATTAAACCCTAGATATATCAATGCTTTACACTGATGTTATATACTTTTTTGAGTTAGAACTATTTAGTATTAATTCTAAGTCAGAATATTTTGATAAAATATGTTTTTGGTAATAACTGTCTTAACGTATATTTTCCGCGTTTTGCGAGCACTACCCCATAATGATCTCATATAGGTTTTGTTATCAAATTTTTCAACTCGATTACTCTTTTCTTCTTGTAATATTTACTACTTGGGTGTTTTTGTCTATCCCCCCGAAAAGGTATGTTAGTGTGCTAATATGAGGCTGTAACGGCATCCTTGGGTACTTAAAAGTAACATGTTACATAATATAATCAATTATTATCGAATTTTAAAGATTAGAAAATAAAACATAAAAATAAAATAAATAATTAAAAAAAGCACAATGTCGTGAAAGAATAATTTCACGACATTGTTTATATACCTATAACTAGCCTATACCCTCATTCATGCTCTTTTAATATGCAATACCCTACTATTTAGCTGCATAAAACCTATCTAATTGAGAAAATCCCCACCTTTTATGTATTATCCATTCCTTTATGATAAGCTAAATATTTTAAATCAAGTTCCTATATATGGTATTATATATAGGAACTTGCCAATATTTCTGTCGGAAAACACTTTAGATATAAAACTAAAAAACATTAAAGGGGGGAAAAGAAAAGATGAAACAAATAGATTTTGATTTTTTGGATAAACTAGAAAAAAACGAAAAAGTTAAATATGATATGTCTTTTAGACATGATGGTCTTATTAGTCACTTTGTGAATATATTTGATAACATGATATCTTTTATTAAAAATCTAAAAGTATGTGAAACGGTTTCTATTATAAAAAGCTATAATAACTGGATGAATGCAAAATCTAAATTTAATAATTCCAAATTCAAAGTCAGAGATATAGTTGAGGTTGATCTTGGTATTGGGTATGGATATGAAATGTCATATAGGCATCCTTGTATTGTTTTACTTGATAGTAATGCTGGATTTTGTTTGGTTGTACCTTGTTCCACTGGTAAATATGGTAAGCACAATGCTTTTATCATTGATGGAGAGCCGTCCGATGGTTTTGAATATCCAACAGGAGTATTAATAGATGCTGCTAGGTGTATAAGTAAAACAAGAATGTCTAATAAGGTTGGAGAAATAACAGTTCCATTTTTAGATAAACTTAATACTATATTAGTAGGAACGTACTTTCCGCGTAATGCTTTAAAAATAAGAAATAGTGAAAAAGACTTAAAAGCAGAAAAAGAAAAAAATATATTACTTGCGAACCGTTTAGAAAGATTAATCATAGCATCAAAATACGAAAAAGGCCCACGGGAAGAGGTTATTTCTTAAAAACTCACTTGACTTTTGTTTACGAATGTAGTATTTTGTTAATAATAGCTAATAACAATGTATAACAAAGCATAACAACGCATAACAATGTATAATAACGTATAACAATTTACTAAATTATAAACCAATCCAAGTTCAATATAGACGGCGGAAGGCCAACGACATGTTTAAACATGGATTTAGTTAAAAGACTTCACTATTGTGGGGTCTTTTATATTTTTATAAATAAAAAATTAGTAGGGGTAGAACCAACAAGTCGGAAATGTTGGCTCTACCCCTACTGGATATAATACAAGTTTGAATTAACTTATTTACTTAATTGTACTATATATTTCATATAAAAAGTCTTACAGTTTTAAACGATCAAAAGGCATACAACATAACGAAAATTATCTTGAATGAAAAGAAAAAACTAAGCTATATATTAACTTAATTTTTTGCTATTTTATTAAAATTAAAGGTAATAAGGAGTCCTCTTATGCCTTTACATTTTTTATTTAAAGTTGGTTACCCCCAAACCTGTGTATGAGCATAAGGGGTTTCTGTCCCCAACTAGGTTGCGGAGTTAGGCAAAGCCTAACGAAACAGTGGGTACAGAATTTCATATGTTTTCGTATACCTCTACGTAGGTTTCTGAATACATTTTTTACAAATTTTAGTGCCTGCCGTATACCTCTACGTAGCATAAAAAACATACCATATTTAAGTAATGGACACCTTGTCAGACAAAATAAGCTGACCATTTCCATTACTTAAATGTGGTTTCTTTATTAATAAAAGCTATTAGATTTACCTAAAATATTAAGATAAAAACACGAAGTGAGAAGATAAGGAAGGGAGTGCAGCAACTTCAAAATAAAAAATCTAAAACTAAAATACGACTGTGCA
>ERZ1463036.303-NODE-303-length-10904-cov-49.411559_pt1 | contig 10904 bp, 12 predicted proteins | sample MGYA00564485_ERZ1463036 | MGnify/ENA primary metagenome ERZ1463036 (study PRJEB39244, sample SAMEA3635127) | Helicobacter pylori | study: EMG produced TPA metagenomics assembly of PRJEB11511 data set (Assembly of a 5300-year-old Helicobacter pylori... | reverse complement strand
TTTACGGTGATTTGGTAGAAACTCTTGACCCTTATTGTCAAATTTATACAGGTATGATAATTTGTTATTTTGTTTATCTAATTATAAATCATTAAATTATATTAATCAATATTAAATTGATCACATATATCCTATTTTTTAATTTAATAATTGTATATAATATTTCTAATTTGATAATATATCTATTTATTCTTATATTTGTTAATTTTCTGACTCAATTGATGATTGTGTAGATAATAACGATTACTGTATTTATAATTTTATTGATGACTATTATGTTAACAGAGGTTTTTGTGTCTCTGTTTATGTCAACATTATCATTAATCTTGTCGTTTTTTTATCATACCTACTTATTGATTTAATATTATTGATGTTTTTAGATTTTTATTTAATTTCCGTTTGATCTTTAGATATATTTTCTTCATTAATATTTTCTTTAATTTTTTTATCTATTCTTTGTTTTCTTACTCTTTAACTAAATTCTTCGTTGCTTGTTCTGTTTTTAACCTCTTTTTAATTAGCTTCAATATTTTTTACAGCAACTTATTTTTTCACTCTTTTATGTTCTTATTTATCAAAACCTACAGGTACCTGAGATAAAGTAACCCCAGATACTACAACAGTTGTTAATATGATTAATTCTACTACTACTTTTGTTTCCTTACTCTATATTCTTTTTATATCAATTTCATTATTAAAAAATATCATTTTTCAATCAGGACTAGTTATTATTTTATTTCCATTAAATGAGTATATATCCATATCTCAAATAATTTCTGTTTGCTTACCTTTATATATATATAATTCTTAAAAACTTAGCTAAATATCCTATAATTGGTACATTATATTTATAACATATTGATTTTAATTTATAGTAGACATCATTTTGTACATATAAATTTATAACTATAACTGCTTTTTATATTTTATTGCACTTTTCAGCATTATAAAATGCCTTTCTAAAACTATTAATCAAATATTCTAAATTTAATATTTTGGGTCTATAAATACATATTCTGCACCTTTATATATTGTTGTATTTGCACTTGCTTAAAATATCAATGTTGAGCAAGATACTAAATCACCTTGCTATACTTACTAAATATTTAAGTGCTAAATGAGTAGCACTTGTTCAACTAACTAAAGCCTTTGATACTTTTGCTTATATGTACTCTAGAATATATTTTTCAAAATTATTAAAATTAGCTTCTAGTGAATTACCCCATTTTGTCTCAAATACCTCATTTATACAATTCTATTCTTTCTAACCCATCTGAAATTAAGAAAATATATTCTTTTTTCATATTATTTACACATTATTTAAAAATTATTTGTAATATATATTAAATATATTTTATAAAATTATAATCTCTTATATAATCAATGTTTGCTTATATCTTATCTAAAAAATATAACTTCATAATTATACCTTTGAAACTCTTCTAATGTTGCAGATTCTATTATTCCTGACCTATAGATAAAAATATTTCTCTTTCATCCTCTGAAATACTATTAATAAGCTCTTTTGTGCATCAAATCTAGGTCCTACAAAACTCATTCCTCTTTTAATACTTTTATAAGCTGTGATAGCTCATATATCTTTATTTTTCTAAATATTTTTCCCAAAGGTGTTTTTCTTAGATTACTTTTATTTACAACAGTTATATGGAAATCAACTTTATATGACTCCGTCTTAATTTTTTAGAATATTAAGTATTATCACATATTTTTCTATTTTTTTTAAGTAAAAATCCAATTTCCTTAATCATTTTAATTTTAGTTTTAAACCCTTTTTAATATTGTATTCATAGAAAATTTAAAAATACATATACATTTTTACTATTGATAAATTTTTTATATTTCTATATAAATTTCATACACTCTTAACAGCTTTAAATTTATTATTGTATATAGGTCTATTTCCAATAATATATTGAGCTGAGCATTCATTCAATCTATACACTTTACAGTTTTTACCTCTAAGTATATATAACTACGTTTCTATATCTTGATTAGAACCTATATGTGTCATTTCAAAAATATATTTTTTATCTTTATCTGTAATTTCACTTAAACATCCAATTATAGTATTTTTTATATAATTCTTGTAATCTATAACATTTGGAACTTTTGTATCTTTATTTAACAATGTTCCACCTTCTGCAATAAACTAATATCTATCAAAGAAAAATACTATATATAAATCCTGCATAAATCCTATATATCTAATTCTACTGTTATCTTATACAAATTTTCTTATTATTTCATACGAATTATCTTTGGAAAAGTAATCTTTCAATATTATTTCCCCAATTTTCATAGATTTTAACCTTAACTAACTGTGTAGTTTCTTTTATAAAACTGCTAGAATTAATGTCGAGTTATTATTGAAGCCAATTTTTTATCTATACGATACCTGCTTGATTTTATTTGCTTCTTCAGATCTAATTTAAGTATTAACCAATGCTCTCATAATATTATCAATTAGTTCTACTTTTTCCTAGTCAACTATATCTTTTAATGCTTCTAAATATTTTTAGCTCTATCAATATAAAACTCTATTGACTTTTCAATAAATATCTACTTATACTCAGTATTCTTTAGCCTTTTCTTTAATATTAAGTAGATATTTATATAGATTCTATCTAGGTCTAAGCCCTATGAACTTAATCTCTACATCTGTGTTTGCTTTAAATCGTCTAATGTAATCAAATTATTTACTAAATCAACTATATCAAGTACAAATATCTCTCCACACTTTGCCATAGTACCTGATTGAATAACAAGTTGTACAACCTCAAGTATATTCATAAAATAACTACTAATATCTGTGTGTTATAGTTACTAGCCCACCTTCTTCAACCTGTTTCTTAAAAAGTGATATAAAACTCCAGTTAATTTAATGCATTTTTTCTAATCTAACATCTACAAACTCTATTTCACTACTTTTGTTCATAACCTTAATTATAATTTCATGAGTTCTTTTAGTATCTATCATTATATTAATTTGATTAACTGCCTTTTCAATATGTATAAACATAAATCTTTTAACTGTATATTTATCTGCAAGTGTAGTTACATTTCTAGTCCCAAATATATTATTTTTCATCTTCACTTGGTCTATTTCCCATAAGTGAAACATGTTTGTGTGTCTCAACATTAAAAACTACATTCAGCTTTATTTACATACTTTCCCTATTAATTCTTGCTGAATTTTATATTAATTGTTTTCATAATTATCAAGTATTATAAGTTATTTTGTGTTAAGGCTTGCAACCTATCTACATAACTCAATTCTGATAAATTAAGCTTTATCTTCTATTTAAACATCCCTAATTTTTTATACCTACTTTTCCATCTCTTATTTCAAATATGCCAGGTATAGTTCTAACTATACATTTTGTATCTTTTCAAACTTCCATAATTTCTTTTTTCTCATGTTTAGTTATATTAGCTATCGCAATTATAATTTCGTCGATATCATTGATATCATTTTTTCAACTACATTTTTTATGTGGTTGCCTATGCCTAATATTGAAATATTATAAATTTATATTTCAATTTTATTTTTTGAATTACCATATCTCAAATACTTCCAACTCCTACTATTAATACTTTTCTAGCTTTATCTTTTAAGTAACTCTATTACCTATTATTTTTTGTATTCTATATATTAATATAATTCCAACAGTTAGTAATATTGTTAGTATTAAATTTAACAAATAAAAAATTGTTGAAAGTTGACCCTCTACAAGCTTATATATTAACTCTAATAGAAATACTAATATTGAACAAGCTAATCTATAGATATTAATTTTTCTTCTCTTGCAGGTATACATAAACTGTGATAACATTTAAATATATACTTACTATATCTGTTAATTTTAATATTAATTAGCTTGTTTTATATTTACTTGAAGCTTTACCTGATACATTTTTTGTCTTAGACATCTGATTTGAGTATCTACTTAAATTTTTCATTTCTTTAAATTGCAAATATACTGATTTTTTAATTTTATTTTTGTGCCTAGCTTTTCTACTACCATCACTTTGTTCATAGGCATATATATAATATCCATAAAAATCGTATTCTTCATATATATTTGTTTAAACCAACCCATATAATATTTACTTTTACTCTTTCTAATTTTTCTTTTGTCATTTATATATATATTTTACAATTAATATTTTGGTATCTAAGTAATTATATATTGCCCATAAATCAGTTATCATTCCTATAGGTTATGTAGTGTTTTGGCAGATTCAGTAGCACTTTACTAGTTGTTAGTATCTGTAAGTTATTAATCTCTGTATTTTGTATTACTGTTCAAAATTTTTTATTAATTTAATATTTCCTGTTAAAACATATATATTTATAAAACTAAACTTTTCGTGTACACTATTGTTTCTAAGTTTTGCATATATTATTAGAATTTTTTCTTGTAATAACTCAAACCTTTTTCCCATATTTAAAATAACTATCAATTTTCCTTCATCTTGTTTACTACTGACAACTAATATTATTTTACCTTTCTTACCTTTGCCGTCACTTGGAAGTACTCCTAATAAAGTCATCCACCTAGATGTTTTTGGATGTCTTGCGATGAATTTATTTTGATGTACATATAGTCAAATAAAATATTACAAATAGTGAAATCATAAATCCTAGAGCCCTTACTATTGCTATATTCATAAGTTTTATTAGGCTTTATTGAAATTTTGGATGCCAAAGCATTATCTATTACTTATACATTGCTAATTTTTGTTATTATTTTTGTGTTGTATTTGCTATATTTACTGATCTTTTAGGATTATAATTTTCTACAGAAATTTCTGATATTTGTATATCTTTAACTTATTATACAGTTAATTTTTTCAATTTCTGAATATCTATCTTTAATTTTTAAATATTTTACTACTTCATAAAGCACCACTTTTGATTTTATTATTTCTCCATAAGTTACTATTAGTTTTTTATATGCATTTATATTATCTTCTGTGTCACATCTGCTCCTAATGCTTTGTCACTGTTTAATATTAATGTCGTTTTAGTTTCATAGACCTTGACTTAATATTAAAAACTTATGATTCTACTTACGATAATTGCGATAGTTGTTATTAAAACTATTAGCCAAACTCTTTTTTGATAATTTGATAATATTCTTTAAATCAATAGTTTCTTCTATTTTCATTTCCATTTGCTTTAATTTTATATTTTTTATCATTTTATAGCTATTTCTACCTAATTCCTAATATTTCAATATCGTTTTTTGTTTTATCATTCATTATTGTAGTAAAAAAATTTCATAATTTCAAAATAATTCGTTCTATATTTTTTATATCCTTTTAACTAATTTTTTACTTTTGGTAATAATAATTAAATTTAAAACAAAAAAATTCGTAGGTTTTATCCTACGAATTTTTTATTGTTCTATTTATATTTCTTCTTCTGTGATTCAATAAATTTATCGCTATTATTAACTTTTACTTCTAAGAATTTCATAAATTCTTTTCTTAATTCTGGTCTTTTTAGTGCAAAGTCTACTGTAGCTTCTAAAAATCCTAGTTTATCACCTACATCGTATCTTCTTCCTTCAAAGTTATATGCATATATTGCTTCATGTTCACCTAATGTTTTTAGTGCATCAGTTAATTGTATTTCTCCACCTTTTCCTGGTTTTTGATTTTCAAGTATATCAAATATAGCCGGAGTTATTATGTATCTCCCTAGTATAGCCATATTCGATGGAGCTTCTTCAATTTTTGGTTTTTCAACCATATCTTTTACTTTGTATACTCTATCTTCTATATACTTAACATCTAATATTCCATATTTATTAGTGTATTTTTTTTCTACTTCTTGTACTCCTAATATAGATGTGTTGTATTCATTGTATGCATTTAGTAATTGTTTTAAGCAAGGTACATCGTTATCTACTATGTCATCTCCTAAAAGTACCGCAAATGGTTCATCTCCTACAAAACTTTTGGCACAGTGTATTGCATGTCCAAGTCCTTTTGGTTCTTTTTGACGTATGAAGTATATATCTACCATATTAGATATACTTCTTACCAGTTCTAACATTTCATTTTTACCTTTTTGCTCCAATTCAAGTTCTAGTTCTATACTGCGATCAAAATGGTCTTCTATAGATTTTTTACTTCTCCCTGTAACTATTAAAATTTCTTCTATTCCTGAGTTTACCGCTTCTTCGATTATATATTGTAGTGTTGGTTTGTCAACTATAGGAAGCATCTCTTTTGGCTGAGACTTAGTAGCAGGTAAAAATCTTGTACCTAATCCAGCTGCAGGTATTATTGCTTTTCTTACTTTTTTTTTCATTTGATTTTCATCTCCAAACTCAATTTTGATCTATATTAAATAAATCTCTATTATAAACTTTTTCCTTAACGTCAAACAGTTATTTTGATAATCTATTTGATACTATAATATCACGCATTGACTTAAATTCATCTAAGTTTTTTATAACTTTATAGTTAAAAAAACTATCTTCATTTATCCTCCATTTTTTCTTTACATTTTTTATTATTAGGCGAACTATTATCTTTTTACTATCTATATTTAAATAATTTACCTTATAATATCTATCATATTCTCATAAAAAATATTTTGTAGCATTATATAATTATATTTTTAGGTATAAATTTTCATTATCTGCATTTTTTACTTATTCTTTACTATTTTTGCATAAAGTTAATGATATTTTTATATTTTTATAAAAAAAATTACCTAACCTTTTTCTTGACTAATAGCTTTTCAACTCTATGCCCTCAAAATGAATTCAAATTTCATAAAATTAATAATATTTATTTTTAATAACATAGTTTATAACTTAAATATTTTAATTGAAATCATATTTGTTTTAGTGTAACCAATTATATCATTTCCTAATTCAATTAAATATTCACTAGATATTTTGATTAATTTATTATAATCTACTAAAGTACGGTTTTTTGTTTATTATTTCTGTGATAAGAATCTTTTACATATTTTATTCTAATATAAGCTAGAGATTTTTTCCCAGATAAATTTTATTTTCCTAATCTATCAATTACATATATATGACTTACCTTTTTAGATAATACATCTATTTCTACTCCACCTACAGTATCTATCATTTTCTCAAAAGAATTAAAACTAACAGCTAAATCTTTGTCAATTTTTATTACAAAGTTTTTATCCATTGTTTCGACTAAAATTACATGTGCTCTACAGCCGTATGCACGAATTAATTTTTATTCTTTACTCACTGGAATATCTACATATGTATGTCTATATAATAATATTATTTTTATTATCTATAGTAAGAATCATCATTTAGTTATATCTATTTTCTTTATATAAATTACCTCCATTTATTCCTAATAATAAGGTATTAGTTATTCCATTTTTATCTTCTACTTTTTGGATTTTTGATTTTATATTTTTATAATTATCTTTATAATACATTGAGTTTAGTTTAAGGTAAAAATACCCAAAATATAATAAGTACTACTATTAAAAAATAATTAACTCAATAACTATATTTCTTAAATGTACTCATAATTTTCCTACATTATTACCTTTAAATATCGATTTAATTATACTATATTTTTTTAATTTAATATATAAAAATTTTTTTAGTTTAAAATATTTTTTTAGTTTCAGTTTATAGTTTTAACTTATAAATATAACTATTTTAATGAATTTCTAGTATATGTCATTATATATATTGAGTATAAAATCTATTCATAATTATATTTCTAGATTTTTGTATAAAAAAACTGAGGAACATTTAAAGTTCCTCAGTTTTTTACATCTCTTCAGCTAATTTATTTGCATATTCATGTAAGAAGTTATTAGCTTTATTTAAACTTGCTTGGTTTATATCATTTTTTAATGAAGAATGTACTATTTCACTTAATGATCCATTTAAGTATCCAAGTACTGTTTCTTTGTGTTCTTTTGATAAATCTTCATCGAAAGCTGATTTTATATTGTTCATTTCTACATTTAATCTATCTGCTATATTTATAGCTTTACGTAATTGTTCAGCTGTTTCATTTATGAATTCTACATGTTCTGAATTTTCTATATTTTCCACTCTTTCAACTGCTGCTGTTGCAAATGCTAATGCATATTCTCTGTTATCTCTATTAGTTAAATCTTTATTATCTAAGTAATCTGCAACTATTCTTATTTCTTCTATAGCTATTGCTAATTGCTCATTATTTTCTTTATTACTTTCTTCAAATTCAACTGTTTTTCCATTTATTTCTCCAGCTAATTTATTTGCATATTCATGTAAGAAGTTATTAGCTTTATTTAAACTTGCTTGGTTTATATCATTTTTTAATGAAGAATGTACTATTTCACTTAATGATCCATTTAAGTATCCAAGTACTGTTTCTTTGTGTTCTTTTGATAAATCTTCATCGAAAGCTGATTTTATATTGTTCATTTCTACATTTAATCTATCTGCTATATTTATAGCTTTACGTAATTGTTCAGCTGTTTCATTTATGAATTCTACATGTTCTGAATTTTCTATATTTTCCACTCTTTCAACTGCTGCTGTTGCAAATGCTAATGCATATTCTCTGTTATCTCTATTAGTTAAATCTTTATTATCTAAGTAATCTGCAACTATTCTTATTTCTTCTATAGCTATTGCTAATTGTTCATTATATTCCTGACTTTGTACAGCTTTTGAAGCTTCTTCTTTCTCATTTGCGTTTGCAACAACTGGAGTAGCTACTGATAACATTAGTGTAGCTGCCATTGCTGTTCCAACTAATTTAGCCATTTTATTTTTTATCATACCTGATTCCCCCTATTATTTTCTTTTTCTATTTATTGTAAGTCCTAATATTGAAGATAATCCAAGACCTATGTATCCTAACATAGACATATCTCCCGTTTTAGGATTATTACCATTACTTGATTTATTGTTTGTAGTATTATTTGTCGTTGTATTGTTACTTGGCTTATTAAATCCTGGTTTTACTGTATTATTAACATTTGAGTTTCCTGGTGTTCCCGGCTTATTTGGACTTACTGGCACTTGTGGTTTATTTGGATTTTCCGGATTTACTGTATTATTGTCATCTGTTTCTCCTGGTAATACTGGCTCACTCGGATCTTCTGGATTTACCGTATCATCATCTGGTAATTCTGGTTCTACTGTATTGTCATCATCTGGTTCCCCTGGTAGTGCTGGCTCACTCGGGTCTTCTGGATTTACCGTATCATCATCTGGTAATTCTGGTTCTACTGTATTGTCATCATCTGGTTCCCCTGGTAGCGCTGGCTCACTCGGATCTTCTGGATTTACCGTATCATCATCTGGCTCTACTGGATTATTTTCTAATAATGCATAATACTTATGATATAATTCCATAGCTGTATATGAAGTCCATGTATTTATCTTGTATTTATTTTCATCTACTAATGTTCCTAAAGTATCTAAAGCTTCTATTTTTTCATCTCTACTTAAGTTATTATCAAAGGCATTTATAACCTTATCCATAGCTTCTCTTATTTCTTTAGCTAATTTAGCTGTTTCTTTAATATTTTCTAAATTAACTTTTAAGTTATTCATATGCTCACTATAGTTTTCTAATCCTTCAAGTACATATAATCCTTCTAATCTATCTGAAGCTGCTTGCATAAAAGCAACCATTCTATCGTAGTTTTCTTTTACTGTTAAATCTTTGTTTTCCATTACATTAACAACTTCTCTTGTTTCTTCTATTGCATAGTTTAATTGCTCTAAAGCTTTTTCCAGTTCATTATCCCAATTTGTATATAGTTCATGATACATATTCATAGCTTTATTTAAAGTAGTAGAATTTACATAATTTCTTCCAACTTCTACTGAATCACCTAAAGCATCTAATACTATTTGCTTATTTTTTAAAGTATCTTTTCTAGAAGTTTCAAATACTGTATTAACTCTATTAACCTCATGTCTAACCCTATTTATGTAATACATTTTGCTTTCTATTTCATTAGCAGCTTTTTTTATCCAATCTATATGAGCTTGCTCATCTTTAGATACCTCTATACCTTGCATTCTTTCAACTGCTGTTTTATAAAATACATTTAATCTTTCATAGTTACTATCGTTGGTAAGATCTGCTGTATCTAATAAATTTATAGCTATTCTCATTTCTTCTATAGCATAAGCTAATTGCTCTCTATCTTTTTGTGAATTTTCTTTTTTATTTTCTTCCTTTTTTTCCTCTTTAGACTCCTCTTTTACTTCTTCTTTTTCCTCGTTTACAGTAGGAGTTTCTTCTTTTTCAACCTTTTGAGCTTTATCATTTTCTTCTTTTTTATTTTCGTTTTGCTCTTCTTTAACTTCTTCCTTTGTTTCTTCTTTTACTCCCTCTTTAACCTCTTCTTTTGAAGCAGGCTCTTCTATTTTATCTACTACATCATTGTTTAATTCTGCTTCAACTTCATTTGCATAAACATTTGATCCACTTAATATAATTCCAGTTACTATAGCTGCTGCTGCAACTTTCTTAGTTTGTCTAAATTTCTTAACCGACTTAGGCATAATAATATCCCCCCTAAAATACTAAAAATCTATTTTCACATTTAATTTTATATGAATAAATAAAAATAAAATATTCGCCATAAGTCTAATCTTTTTGTCATCTATTAGTGTAATAAGCCTACTACTTTAGTAGTATTTATTATTTTGTTAACATAAAAAAGACTAAATCAATAAGAGGCAAAACCTCATATCAATTTAGTCTTTATATCACCATGGCAAGGATTAATTTTTTATTTCAAATTATTTTGCAGTATAACCCGCATCTAGAAGCATCTTAACGCAAGCTTCACCTTTTCCGTCAGCAACAAGCACTATAGGACCCGTACATCCCATACCACT
>ERZ1463036.302-NODE-302-length-10934-cov-11.523026_pt1 | contig 10934 bp, 16 predicted proteins | sample MGYA00564485_ERZ1463036 | MGnify/ENA primary metagenome ERZ1463036 (study PRJEB39244, sample SAMEA3635127) | Helicobacter pylori | study: EMG produced TPA metagenomics assembly of PRJEB11511 data set (Assembly of a 5300-year-old Helicobacter pylori... | reverse complement strand
GCTTCACTAAGAGCCTTTTCTTTATCTTCACAAAGATTGATTACACAATTAGATAATATAACATCAATTTCATCGTTTTCTAAAGGAATTTCTTCAATATATCCTTTGAGAAATTCAACATTTTCTACTCCCATCTTTTGTTTGTTAGTGTTTGCTAAACTGAGCATTTCATCAGTCATATCAAGTCCATATACCTTACCTGTTGAACCCACATATTTTGAAGCAATAAGAACATCAATTCCGCCACCACTTCCTAGATCTAAAACAGTTTCACCATCCTTTAGCTCACCAAATACCAAAGGATTGGCACATCCTAAAGATGCATTAATAGCCTCTCTAGGTAAATTTTCTAAGTACCCCAATTCATAAATATCTGAATTACCACTACCACAACAAGATGTAGAGCAACCGCAGTTACTTTCTGACTCCTGCTTAACTCTACTAGCAATACTTCCATAGTATTTTTTAACATTCATTTTTATATCACTCATAATTTTTTGATCTCCTTTCCATCACAACATTTATTTGTTTTAACTATATCAGTTAATATGTGTAGACTCTCTAAGACTTGATCCTTCTTATCTCCAGGAACTAATGAGATTATATTGCTATAATAATCTTCCATACTTTTTTCAATAGATTTGAAGATTTCATACCCTTTTTCAGTTAATTTAATGCTTATATATCTTCTGTTCTCAGTCCGAGTTTGCCGGAGTGCAAGGCTTTGATTTACTAGGTTATCAATAGTTCTGCTCATAGTACTTTTATCTAAATTAAGTAGCTCTGTCAAATTATTTAGATTTGTCTCATCTGATCTTCCAATTTCTACTATTGCATGACACTGAGCTAGTGTTACTCCGCAGCAACCAGATTCACTTCTTTCTAATAAGCCAAGATTTCTAACTAATACTCTTATACCCTCTCTTAGATCACTTCCATTTACGTTATTCACTATATTCACCTCATATATATTGTACATTACAATAGTTGTATATTGCAACATAAATAATTCTTCTTTATTCGACAAAAACTATATCTTATCATTTAATTTAATAAGTGTAATTTAGAGGAGTATAAAAAGCTTTATATTCCTTAAGTATAATTTCTATATATATATAACAATAAATAAAAATATACATATATATGATTATATATAGAAAGCGATAAATATAATTATTAATGTAATAGTAGATAGTAGTAATACTATTGACTTGATATAGATATTAGTATATATTTTAAATAGATGAATGTCTATATAAGAGGTGATTAATTACATGAAACTAAGTTATGAAAAAAATGCTAAATTAATAAAAGCATTGTCCGATCCCAGCAGATTACAAATTATGGATATACTATCATGTGGAGAAAAGTGTGCTTGTGATTTATTAGAGCACTTTGAATTTACTCAACCTACACTTTCGCATCATATGAAGGTATTAATGGAATGTGAAATTGTTAAATGCAGAAAAGATGGGCTATGGAGTTACTATTCATTAAATATCGCTAATTGCAATAAGTTAATAATATTTCTTATGAATCTTATAACAGATACAGATGACTGTATCTGTAAAGATAAAGATAAGATGAAATGTAAATAATATAAAATATAAAAATATTAAGGAGTGATTATTATGAAGAAAATGATTATTTTTGAACCTGCAATGTGTTGCTCAACTGGTGTATGCGGACCTGCTGTGAATCCAGATTTACTAAGAGTATCAACTGTTATTAATAGATTAAAGGATAAAGATATAGATGTGGAAAGAAATAATTTAACAACTGACCCTCAAGCTTTTGTCGACAATAAAATAATTAATCAACTTCTCATTAGCGATGGGATAGATATTTTACCAGTAACTATTTTAGACGGAAAAGTTGTTAAAACTAAACAATATCCTACAAATGCAGAATTTTCAAAACTTTTAGAAATTTCACAAGAGTACCTTAAAACTAAATTTCATATTACTAAGATACAAAATAAAGATAAGGGATGTGGATGTAAGGGAGGTTGCTGTTAATGGTAAAGAGTTTTAATCCAAATGAAATAAAACTAACTAAGTACTTATTTTTCACAGGTAAAGGTGGTGTTGGTAAGACATCTGCTGCTTGTGCTACTGCTATTACTTTAGCAGATCAAGGAAAGAAAATTATGCTTATAAGTACAGATCCTGCATCTAATTTACAAGATGTATTTAATACAGACCTGACTAACAAAGGTATTCAAATAGAAGGCGTACCTAATCTAGTTGTAGCTAACTTTGAACCGGAACAAGCAGCTAGCGAGTATAAAGAAAGTGTTGTAGCTCCTTATAGGGGAAAGCTTCCTGATGTAGTTATCAAAAATATGGAAGAACAACTTTCAGGGTCTTGTACTGTTGAAATTGCTGCATTTAATGAGTTTTCAAACTTTATTACTGATAAAAAGGCTCAAAAGGAGTTTGATTATATAATTTTTGATACAGCTCCGACGGGGCATACACTCAGAATGATTCAACTTCCATCTGCTTGGAGTAATTTTATGGATGAAAGTACTCATGGAGCTTCGTGTCTCGGTCAGTTGGCAGGCCTCGAAGATAAAAGGGAAGTTTATAAGAATGCAGTAAAAACCTTATCAGATAAGGATATGACAACTTTAATTCTTGTTACAAGACCAGAAGTGGCACCTTTAAAGGAAATAGAAAGAGCATCAAAAGAGTTACAAGATATCGGTGTTAAAAATCAAGTTCTTATTATTAATGGAGTTCTTAAGGAATTTGATGATAGCTTATCAACTGATATATTCAATAAGCAACAAAAGTCACTAAAGGATATTCCACAAGGTCTAAAAAATATGGATACCTATGAAATTCCTCTAAGGCCATATAATGTGACTGGACTTGAAAACCTAAGAGCTTTATTAACCACAGATAATATAAAGTACACTGAAGAAAATTTAAATATTAAGAAAATTCCAAAATTAAAAGCTGTTGTAGATGATATATATAATTCGAATAAAAAGGTTATCTTTACAATGGGTAAAGGTGGCGTCGGAAAGACCACTATTGCTGCAGCAATTGCATTAGGTCTTGCAAAAAAAGGAAAGAAAGTTCATCTTACAACCACAGATCCTGCAGGTCATTTGAATTCTGTTCTAGATGAAAGCTTTGGTATTACATTAAGTAATATTGACGAAAAAAAAGAGCTAGAAAAATATAAAGAAGATGTTTTAAGCAAAGCCAGAGAAACTATGAACGAGGCAGACCTTGAATATGTAAAAGAAGATCTTAGAAGTCCTTGTACCCAAGAGATTGCTGTGTTTAGAGCTTTTGCGGAAATAGTGGAAAGATCTGAAAATGAAATAGTTGTTATCGATACGGCTCCCACAGGGCATACACTTCTACTACTCGAATCTACACAAAGCTATAATCAAGAAATTAAGCATTCGCAAGGAGACATACCAGAGGCAGTTAAAAAGCTGTTACCTACGCTTAAAAATGCGGATGAAACAGAAGTAATAATTGTAACATTAGCTGAAACAACACCTGTTTACGAAGCAATGAGACTTGAAAAAGATTTGAAACGTGCTGGCATCAATAGTAAATGGTGGGTTATTAATTCATCTCTATATGCTACGAATACCACAAATAAAATTTTTAGGGCTAAAGCAAGTAATGAAGTAGTTTGGATTAATAAAGTTAATGAAATTTCTAAAGGTAATTTTGCAGTTGTGCAGTGGAAAGCTGAAGAAGTAAAAGGGGAAAAGTTATTAGATCTATAAAACATATAAAATAAATAATATTGGGGGGTGAGTTAATTGAAAAAAGTAGCATTTATATGTGTACACAATTCTTGTAGATCTCAAATGGCCGAGGCATTAGGAATATTATTTGCAGCAGATGTATTTGAATCATATTCAGCTGGTACTGAGCTTAGAGATACAATTAATCAGGATGCAGTGAGAATAATAAAAACTTTATATAATGTAGATATGAATAAAACACATAAATCTAAGCTTTTAAATGACATTCCTAAGGTAGATATAGTTATAAAAATGGGATGCAATGTGGTTTGTCCTTTTTTACCATCAAAACATACAGAAGATTGGGGACTAGATGACCCCTCAGGAAAAAGTGATGACGAATTCATAAAAACAGCTAGAATTATTGAAGAAAAAATTAAAGACTTAGCACATCGGATAAAAATCAATGAGATATAGATATGATTTATAGATTATTTTTATAAATGAGGAGTGGGTGTGAATGAAAAAAGTATTGTTTTATGTATTAGAAATGCATCAAGAAGCCAAATGGCCAAGGCTATATTAAATTCAAAGGCTGGTGATAGGTTTATAGCATATAGCGCTGGATCAAGACCATTAGAAATAATAAATCCTTATACTATAAAGGTAATGAATGAAGTTGGTGTTGATATAAGTGATACAAAACCTGAAAATATTGAAAAATATATACATGAAGACTTTGATTTTGTAATAACATTATGCGATAAGATGAAAGAAGAGTGCCCTATTTTTCCTGGCAATCCTATTACAGCACATTGGGGAATGGATGATCCTGATGTGTTTGTTGGTAATGAGGAAAACAAATTAAAAACATTTAAAAAGACAAGAAATGAAATTTCAAATAGGATAGAATTATTTATCAATTTGACTGCTAAAAAATTAGATAGACTTTCATTACAAAAGGGTACAAGGGAGATTGGTAATAGTAAAGCCAATAAGTTATAACGCATTTTATAGTTAAAAAATAACATTGTACAAGGGGGTATTTAAATGTCAAAAATTAAATTGTCTTTTCTTGATAGGTTTTTAACAGTATGGATTTTTACGGCAATGGCAGTTGGAATAGGACTGGGATATTTCTTCCCGGGCTTTTCACAGTGGCTATCAAGCATGTCGATAGGAACTACCTCTATACCAATAGCCATCGGATTAATAGTAATGATGTATCCACCACTTGCTAAGGTTAATTATAAGAAACTAGGAAATGTTTTTCATGATCCTAAAGTTTTAACATTATCTTTAGTACAAAATTGGATTATAGGACCATTTTTAATGTTTTTTTTAGCAGTTATATTTTTAAGAAATTCACCATCGTTAATGGTTGGAGTAATACTTATAGGCCTTGCAAGATGTATAGCAATGGTTATTTTATGGAATAGTCTCGCCGATGGAGACACTGAATATGCAGCAGCAATAGTAGCGTTAAATTCAGTATTCCAGGTATTATTTTATTCAGTTTTTGCATATATTTTCATAACTGTTTTACCAAAGCTAATAGGGCTTACTGGCATGTCAATTCATATATCAATGGGCGCAATTGCATTATCTGTAGCAATATATCTGGGCATTCCTTTCTTTGGGGGTATGCTTACTAGATTATTACTGGAGCCTAAAATGGGAACAGATTGGTATACTAAGAAGTTTATACCTAAGATAAGTCCACTAGCACTCATAGCATTATTATTTACTATTGTAGTTATGTTCACCTTTAAAGGTAAATATATTATACAACTACCAATGGATGTAGTTAGAGTAGCAATACCTTTATTCTTATATTTTGTAATAATGTTCTCATCTTCATTTTATATGAGTTATAAAGCCGGTTTTGACTATCATAAGACTGTAAGTTTAGCCTTTACTGCAGCAAGTAATAACTTCGAACTTGCTATAGCAGTGTCTGTTGCAGTTTTTGGCATAAACTCACAAGAGGCATTTGCAGCTGTAATTGGTCCACTGGTCGAAGTACCTGTAATGATAGGACTCGTACATGTTGCGCATGCAATGGGAAAAAGATATTTTGGTTATGAAAAAGGGATTAATTAATAATTTCATGTATTTTTATTTAAAACAAGAAATTATAGAATATTAAATGAATCAAATACTATCTTGGATTAATAGCTAAGGTAGTATTTTTTTTAATGTATGATTATAATCAAATGCAATCATATTAGTTGGTGTATTGATATATGAATTAAATTGTGAAGGAGTGTGCTTTATTAAATGAAATGGGAATATAAGATTATCAAAGTTGGAAGTTTTTCGAAATTTAATGAAACAGAAAAATTACAACAGGAACTCAATAATTATGGCACTGAAGGTTGGGAACTCGTATGTTTCAATTATCCCCCACAAGTAGGTGAAGGAACGATATCTAAATTGGATACTGATTCAGTAATATTTAAAAGACGAGCTTCCAATATTTAAAACTTTTTAAAATTAGTATAAATGAAAAAATTGTTTATCTTTTTTAAATCTGCCTCAATGTGAAAGTAACACAAATGTAATTGCGTTACTTTCACATTGGGGCTATATCTAATATTTTCATAGAATCTGAAATACATGCAAAAGGTAAGATATCACATCATACTGTACATCTGTTAAATCATTAATCTCCCCACATGTGCCCACAAACAAGTTTGACATGAATGAAAGAATAGCTATTTAAAATATAAAAGTTAGAGAGAAAACTAGAAAAATTGTTTTTAAATAATAGATTTGAAATTTTAAAAAGTGTTAATATTTCTATTTCAAATATAAATAATAAAGATTTTATTAAGTTATTTCTATAATATTTAATAATGAATTTTCACATTGTAAAATCTAAAGAACATTACTTCCTTTATTGAAATCACTTTCATTTGTTGAAGCAATCATAGATTGTTGCTCTGATTGATGCCAGCTATCTTTTAAGTTATTTTTTTCGATAAAAACATCCATTTGCTGTTTTGTCTCAAAATCTTTAAATTGAAATTCTCCATCTGCATCCATGAATTTTAATCTCCAAATCATCTTTAGACCTCCTATTTATTATAAATTCATTAATAAAGCTAACCCTTTTGCGTTAATATAACATCAAATTTCTTGCATATTTCATCTGCAACTTTATTAACCATTTTGTAGTGCTCTTCTTTTAAATCTCTAGAAGAAACAATTTTACTTAAAGCAGTTTCTTCTCCTAATATTTCTGAAATAACCACGGTATCACTTACTTTTCCACTATACTTTTCTGTAGCTCTTTTAGCGCAACATTTACTACATCCATCTACTGTAATTACAGGATAAGTTTTAGCAAAAGATCTTTCTTCTTCACCGCCTGCAAGATATAATGGAAGGCAAAGGGTTACTGTTTTATCAGAGCGAAGTTCTTCTAACATTTTTCTTGTGGCAAGTCTCGCAATAGTACCACCAAGGCATTCCTCACCACTGCAAGACAATACGCCAATTTTTAATTCAGTCATGCTATTTTTCCTCCTTTAATATTTTATCAACATTAGAACATATTTTTGTACATAACTCGTCTACTATTTTCCAACCATCATCAGTGAGTATTGTAGCAGTACCTGCATCTACCCCTCTGTGAGTTCTCATTTCATCAATAGTTCTATATTTTGCTTTTACTATGCCACCTGCAAGTTCAATATTTTTAGCAGCACAAAGTTGTGGACATCCATCAATAGTTATGCAAGAGCATCCTTCTATTTTTTCTTTAATATCTGTATCTCCAGTCACTACATGAGCAAGACAAACAGTTTCAGTTTCATTAGGTCTTAATTTATTTGTAATCTCCAAAGCTGCCTCTCTTGCCATAAGACCAAATACTTTACCAACACCACTACAGGAAATAACTTTTACTTTAGACATGAAATTCATCCACCTTTCTTTTTAAAATTTCAAAATAATCAGAAAAATCACAAAGAAAATCTTTATCACTTTCAAAATCTGATAATTCTAATTCTGCTATCCATCCTTTTTCATATGGGTTTTCATTAATAAGTTCAGGTGATTCTATGAGATTTTCATTTATAGCAGTTATGGTACCACTTACAGGACATACAATTTCAAATACAGCTTTACCAGATTCTATAGAACCTGCTTCGTCAAATTGTTCTAGTTCACTTCCAACTTTTGGTGAATCAAAGAAAATTATATCGGATAAACTGTGTTGAACATAATCTGTAACACCTATCCTTGCTTTATTACCAATCACATAAATCCAGCAGTCATTCTCATTGAAATAAAAACCTTCCTTTGGAACTTTGAAAGAAAATTTATCCTTTTTATAAACTTCATATTTAATAACTTGTGGAAAAGCAAAAGAACTTTTACTTTCTGTTTTATCTTCTACTTTTGTGAGTTTTTCAGTTATAGTTTCAACTAGTTTTAACTCGTTTTCTCCAAGCCTTAAACTATTAGTAATTGTGATATTATTTAATTTTGATTCATCACTAATATTAATTTTTTCAGCTATTTTCAGCCCTTTCTCAGAAGCAAGTTTACTAGCACATCGTGTGGCACAGCCATCAATTACAAGTAATGGCTTACTTAAAGCTATTTTACTATATCTTGCATCAGCTACTCTATATAAAACTGGACAAATTATTTCACTATCTGTATTTTCGATAAGCTTTATAGCTACTTCTTTTGCAATACATCCAGCACATTTATCAAGACCATTGCAGGGAAGAATGGCGTAAGATTTACTCATTTTCCTTCATATCCTTTCTTATTTTTTTTATAATCTTTGTAGTTTCATTTTTAATTGGAAACGTTAGGGCATCGACGCCGCAGGTTTTTCCACAGGCACGGCAAAACACGACACAGTTATCTGGATTTTTTACAATAAGTTTTTTATCGTCACTTTCGTTAACTTCATAAACATGGTGAGGGCAAAATTTCACACATTCCATACAGTAATTGCATTTATCATAATCTATTCTAGGGCTCCAATCTATTTTATCTCTCGGAACTCCCATAAAGGTTGATTCGCTCATGATTATTCCTCCTCCTCGAGTCCTAATTCTTTTAATGCATTTTTAACTACGTCAAAAGCCTTCTCATTGGTCATATCTCTTACATCGAGCATAACAGCGTCTTTTTCTATATCAAGACCAGCATCTTTAAAGGCTTGTTTAAACATTTTTCTTTGCATATTTGGTGCGCAAGCACCTATGATTAATTTTCTGTGGGCTTTTAAAAAGTCTGCAAGAAATCTATCACCGTCTTCCTCGCAAAGCTGAGGGTGAATAAACCCATACTCTACAGGTAGTTCTATTCTAACTTGATTTATAAAATCCCAAATATCCATTGCTTTAAACCCTGGACATTTCCCTGTGCATACACACATTATAAAACCTGGTAATACTCTTTCTTCCATAATAAAATCCTCCTTGTTTTTTATGTTTTATGAAGGGATCTTCCTACAGCATTTGCGCAAGTATCCCATATTGCATCACTTAAATTTGGGTGTAAATAAATCATATTAGCTTTTGTTTTCAAGGTAATTGAAAGGTTATTTCTAAAATATTAACACCAAGTATTTCCATTCTGATTGTTAATATTATATTTGAACTACCATGGTAATTTAATTAAATAATTATATGGTTATAATATTATACTACTACCTTAATGTCTATTAGTCAATATTGAAATTTATATACTAATAATATATACTGTTATTAGTATATAAGTATATAATTAATAGCAATAATTCCACTATAGATCAATATAAACGATAGTAACAAATAGGGGAGGAAGAGATTTGAATCAAGATGACTTAATAGTAAAAGTTTTTAAAGGAATTGGAAACCCTGTGAGGTTTAAAATATTGAAATTTTTATGTGATGGACCTAAATGTGTATGTAAAATTAATGAGGAGTTTGTATATAGTCAGGCAAATTTATCACAACATTTAAGGATTTTAAAGGATGCGGGATTAGTAAAAAGTGAAAAAGTAGGTATAGAAATGCACTACAGACTTTATAATGATAAAATTAAAGATATTATTTATCATGTTGAGGATTACGTTAAAGACTATGTTGCTAATATAAAGTAAGATTGATATTATAAAAAAATCCGCTCATAAATAGAGTGGATTTTTATTGTTTCCATTGGCATAGTCTACTACTAAAATTTCTATAAGATTACAATGTATTATTTATTGAACAAGATTTTCTTATTAAACATTGGAAGACATAAAATATACAAATCCGCCTCCAAGTGTTGTAGTATTGTACCACAATGTAAAATTAATTTTTTTTATTAATCCTTCATCTAAAATTTTTATAGAGGCACTTTTATCATCATCAGTGCATTCAAGTGAAATTATAGTAACCCAATGCCAACGTTGTAGATTTTTAACCTTACCACTACTCAGGTTGAGAAATGCAATAGGAGCATCACTTATTAGCGCTCCTTTTAAAAATTCTAATACTTCTGATAATTTAGGACGACTACAGTTTCGGTTAGGCAAATCTAAAAAGTCATATTCTACATTCAATCCTTTTGATTTCGTGTAGGAAAGTACGTCTTCATAAAACATTTTAGTTGAAGTTATCCCTTCTTTTGTTGGTAGAACATATTCCCAAACCTCTTTCATTAATGATAGACAATTCTCCTTACTGGTGACATTTTGCTCTAGCCCCGAAATGGACCTAGTATGGTATAAATAAAAAATAATATTACTAGCTGCAGAAGGAGCACATCCGGAGCGACGTTTCCATTCTGTAGTGTACCATTCTTGGTTACAGCCATAAAATGTTTTATGAGTACCTTCATCTAGCACCTTAAATATATCCTGATTAGTTATTGAACTTATAGTCATAGATGTCGTACCCCCGTTTAATTAAATTATTTTTATATATCATCTAAGTTATTAACATGATTTTTAAGCTTACTATAATTTTTAATAAGTCCACTTTTTAGATATTAAATGCAAAGAAAACAGCATTTCAACATAATATATTATAATAATTATACATTTATTTCTTCAAAATAGATATAAAACAGTGAACGTATAATTCTGTCTATAATTATATTGATGTATTTTTAAGCAATAGTTTATTTATTAATTTATAACCATTATTAGGAACAAGCCTATATAACGATAGCCCCATTAAGATCGGAAGAGCGTCGTGTAGGGAAAGAGTGTCCTAGGTGT
>ERZ1463036.300-NODE-300-length-10964-cov-166.995692_pt1 | contig 10964 bp, 9 predicted proteins | sample MGYA00564485_ERZ1463036 | MGnify/ENA primary metagenome ERZ1463036 (study PRJEB39244, sample SAMEA3635127) | Helicobacter pylori | study: EMG produced TPA metagenomics assembly of PRJEB11511 data set (Assembly of a 5300-year-old Helicobacter pylori... | reverse complement strand
GTATCTAATTTTGGAGTATCACTTATATCTGATAGCTTTTCCATATATTTAATTAATATTTCTCTTATTGTCATATTTTTCTCCTTTATTACTCTATAACAGCTTTCAATGCTTTTAGCGCTACTTCTAATTGCTTATCATCTGGTTCTTTAGTAGTAAATTTTTGTAACATCATACCTGGATAAGCAACAAATCTAGTCAATTTATTATTATATTTCCCAAGCAATTTTATAATTTCATACGAAATTCCTGCTACAATAGGAACACATATAATTCTCATAATTATTCTTATTATAGGATTTGGCCATCCAAAAAACGAAAATAATATTATAGATGTAAACATAACAATAAATAAAAAATTAGTTCCACATCTAGGATGTAGTGTAGTAAATCTTCTAGCGTTTTCTACAGTAAGTTCCAAGTCATTTTCATAACAATAAATAGATTTGTGTTCTGCACCATGATATTCAAATACCCTTTGAATATCTTTATTTCTTGATATTAAAGCTATATAAATAAATAAAATACATAGCCTAGTGATACCTTCTATTAAATTCAGTGCTAGTTTATTTTCTATTAATTTTGAAAATAACCCTCCTATAATAGTAGGGGTAATTACAAATAACAATGTCGCTAATGATAAACCTAAAATCAATGCAATTATTATTAATACATACCCAGCTTTATCCTTAAATATTTTATTTATAAATCTATCAAAAGGACCTTCTTCACCTTCATCATCTTCTAAAAAAATTTCGGACGAAAAATTCATACTTTTTATACCTTCTATCATTGTTTCTATTAATATAAAAGTTCCTCTTACAAAAGGAATCTTATCTATATTTTTATCAGATATCCAGCTTTTTATTTTCTTTTTTTCCACTATAATCTCACCGTCATTTTTTCTAACAGCTATTGCCCTCTTATTCTTAGATTGCATCATAACTCCTTCTATGACAGCTTGGCCTCCCACAGCTTGTTTTTTCATCTCTTCACCTCAATTTATAATATCATATATATAATATTACTATACAGATAAAGAAAAAACACCTAAAAGGTGTTTACTATCTAAATATTATTTTTTGACTACATGACACTTTCTACATCTAGCTTCATAACTTTCAACAGCTCCAACTTGAATTATCGGCTCATCATATTTAGCTGGCTCTCCATTTATAAGTCTTTGAGATCTTGTTGCCGGTTGTCCGCAAACAGAACATATAGCTTGTATTTTATCTACAAATTCTGCTACTGCTAATAATCTTGGAGTTGGTCCAAAAGGTTCCCCTTTAAAATCCATATCTAATCCTGCTGCTATAACTCTTATTCCTTTATCAGCTAATTCAATAGCCATGTCTACTATTTTATCATCAAAAAATTGTACTTCATCTATACCCACAACTTGTGTATCTTCATTTATATATTTGTTAATCTCAGATGAATCTTTTATAGGAATAGCATTTATAGTGTATCCACTATGAGATACTACATCTTCCTTGCTATATCTATCATCTATAACAGGTTTAAAAACAACAACATTTTGCTTTGCAATTTTAGCTCTTTTTAACCTTCTTATAAGTTCCTCGCTTTTTCCACTATACATAGGCCCTATAACAACTTCTATGTATCCATGATTAATAGGTCTATACATCCTTAATCCTCCTATATAAATAAAATAGGAGTTGGCAAGCCAACTCCGTATTTACTATTAGTCGATTTTGAATCTCTTCTTGAACTTGTCGATTCTTCCACCAGCTTCTATATTCTTTTGCTTTCCAGTATAGAAAGGATGGCATTCTGAACATATCTCAACTTTTATTTCATCTTTAGTTGATCCTGCTACGAATGTGTTACCACAAGCACAACGCACTTCAACTTCTTGGTATTTTGGTTGTATATCTTTTTGCATATTTGTCACCTCTTCTCCTTACTTTTCGAAATTAATTATATTAACTTTTCGTTTTTCATCATTCAACTACACCATTATAACATAAGATTATTTAGCGTTCAAGAGTTTTCTAATTAGTTTAAAGCCTCTTTTACATACTTTATAAACGCGTCATTATCTTTAGTTCTTCTTAGTATTTCTAAGACTTTATCAGTAACTTCATAAACTGAATTATTACTCATTTCTTTTCTTAGTTTCCAAAGTGCAGCTTTTTCTTCTTCTGTTAATAATAAATCTTCTCTTCTAGTACCAGATTTATATATATCAACAGCCGGGAATACTCTCTTTTCAGCTAATTTTCTATCTAGATGAAGTTCCATATTACCTGTTCCTTTGAATTCTTCAAATATAACATCATCCATTCTAGAACCAGTTTCAACTAAAGCTGTAGCTAATATTGTAAGTGATCCACCTTGTCTTATATTTCTAGCGGCCCCAAAGAATTTTTTTGGTCCATGAAGAGCTCCTGGATCTAAACCTCCAGATAACGTTCTTCCAGTAGGTGATATACTTAAATTGTAAGCTCTTGCCAGTCTAGTAATACTATCTAATAATATCACAACATCTTTTCCATGTTCAACTAATCTTTGAGCTCTATTTAAAACCATTTCCGCAACTTTAACATGATGACTAGAAACTTGGTCAAATGTAGAATAAATTACATCAGCATCTATAGATTCTTGCATATCAGTAACTTCCTCTGGTCTTTCATCTATAAGAAGGACTATAAGTTCTACTTCAGGATGATTTTTAACTATACTATTTGCTACACTTTTTAAAAGTATAGTTTTACCAGCTTTAGGCGGAGCAACAATTAATCCTCTTTGTCCTTTACCTATCGGAGATATTAGATCTATCAGTCTTGTAGATATTTCATTTTGATATTTTTCTAATTTAAGTTTTTCTTCTGGGTATATAGGTGTAAGAGTTTCAAACGCTCTTCTTTTTGTAGCTGTTTCAGGATGTTCATCATTTATTCTTTGTACATATAATAATGCCCTAAACTTTTCACCACTTTTTGGATGCCTAGTTATACCTTTGACTTTATCTCCTGTTTTCATATTAAATCTTCTGATTTGAGATGGAGACACATATACATCATGCTCTGTAGATAAGTAGTTGGGTCCTCTTAAAAAACCAAACCCATCTGGTAATATTTCTAATACTCCCATTACTTCATCATCTTTAGACGTGTTAAACTCATCTACAATCTTAGCTTCATCAACTTCTTTTACACTATAAGAATTCCTACTAAAGTTTTGATTGTGTCTTTGATTTCTATTTTCATAGGTTTTATTTTCTAACTTATTTACACTAGATTTTTGTTCACTTTTAATTTCTTCTTGTTTTTCTGCTTCTTTATTATTATCTATCATATTTTTATTTTTATACTCGCTTATTATTTCTATTAACTCATTCTTTTTATACTTACTTATAGACTTAATCCCTAGTTCCTTAGCTAATTCTTTTAATTGAACTAGAGTCATATCTTTTAAATTATCTAAATTCATATTTTCTATATTCAAAAAAACCCTCCTATTCCATAATGCAATTACAGTTTTTATTCGGAAATTAAAGGCGTGCAAATGAAAAGTTTCCAGTATTTGTACTAAATAATTAACTTTAATATTATCACTATTTATGCATTATGGTCAATAAATAAAAAAATAAAACTACTCATACAAAATAGTTTTATTTTTATGATAATTCTATCTACTGTATTTACCCATTAAATCCGTTAATATATCATTTTTATCTACTGAATGTATAGCATCAACAAATCTTATAGTTCCTGTTTTAGCTCTCATCACAACTGAGTTAGTTGTTAATCTATCATTTCCTAAACTAACAACTCCTTTTAATAAATCTCCATCAGTGATACCAGTAGCAGCGAAGAAAAGTTCATCACCTTTAGCTAAATCTTCTAATGATAATACCTTCTCTATATCAGTGTCTGTTAATCCCATTTCATAACATCTTACTCTCTCTGAGTCGCTTAAAGGATATATCTGAGCTTGCATATCTCCACCCATACATTTTATAGCAGCTGCCGTTATAACACCTTCAGGTCCTCCACCTATTCCCATAAGCATGTCTATACCAGTATCATCAAAGCAAGTTGCTATTCCTGCAGCAACATCTCCATCTCCAAACATTTTTATTCTAGTACCAAGTTTTCTAGCTGCTTCAAATATATAGTTATGTCTTTCTCTATCTTGGACTGTTATAGTCATTTCTGTAGTTTTTTTGTTTAATGCTTTTGCAACATTTTTTATGTTTTCTTCAACACTTGCATTTAAATCTATACATCCTTTTGCCTTAGGACCAACTATAATCTTTTTCATATATGTATCAGGGGCTTTAAGTAAACTTCCTTTTTTACCCATAGCTATTACAGATATAACATTAGGTAGTCCTTTTGCTATTAATGTAGTACCATCTAAAGGGTCTACTGCTATATCAACTTTCATACTGTCTTCAGTTGCCATACCAACTTTTTCACCTATATATAGCATAGGAGCTTCATCTAATTCACCTTCTCCTATTACAACTTCACCATCTATCTTCACAGTTTCAAATGCTCGTCTCATAGCTTCTACTGCTGCACCATCTGCACCGTTTTTATCACCTCTACCCATAAACTGTGAAGAAACTAAAGCTGCTGCTTCTGTAACTCTAACTAACTCCAATGCTAAATTTCTGTCCATAAAATTCATCTCCCCTAATTCGTTAATCTTCAATAAAATTATATATCACATTTAATAAATAGTAAATATTTATAGACATTAAAATAAACCATTAGTGTAGTATATAATTCTTTATAACTATAAAAAAGACGATAATTCGTAAATTATCGTCTCTTTATTAATTTTTAGGTACACTTTCCCAGTCTTTTAAGAATTTATCTATTCCTATATCAGTCATAGGATGTCCTAACATTTGCTTGAATACTTTGTATGGTATTGTTGCTATATCTGCTCCTGCTTTAGCTGAAGTTAAAACATGTTGAGGATGTCTTATACTTGCTGATATTATTTCTGTTTCTATTCCATGAACATTAAATATTTCAGCAACCTCTTCTATTAACATTATACCTTCTTGTCCTATATCATCTAATCTTCCAACAAAAGGACTTACATATGAAGCTCCAGCTTTAGCTGCAAGTAAAGCTTGGTTTGCTGAGAATATTAAAGTTACATTAGTTTTTATACCTTTTTTTGATAAAGCAGATACAGCTTTTAATCCTTCTGCGCACATAGGTATTTTTATAACTATGTTTTTATGTATCTTGCTTAATTCTTCTCCTTCTTTTATCATTCCTTCACTTTCCATAGAAATAACTTCTGCAGATATAGGTCCATCTACTATATCAGTTATTTCTTTTACTACGTTTTCAAAAACTCTTCCTTCTTTTGCTATTAAAGATGGATTTGTAGTAACACCTTCTATAACTCCCCATGAGTTTATTTCTTTTATTTCATCTACATTTGCAGTATCTATAAATAGTTTCATACTATTATACCTCCTTAAATTTACATTCCTATAAATAAATTTACTACACTAGCAACACTAGAAAGTACTAACGTTCCTATAATAGCCAAAGCTATAAACCTAGTAGTTTTCTTATCATTAACCTTTGCCATGCTATCACCTCATTAATAATTTACATTATATATTTTTATTTGTATATTACACAGCAGATTTCAATATTAAAAGCCCTTCTCTGTAAGGGCCTTTAATATATTCTACCACTATTTATAAATTCCTTCTATTGTTAATTTTCTAATAATCTTTCTAAATCCATAACTAACTTATTAAATTTATCTGTAGTTTTTTCTATTGGCTTCTTACTATATAAATTTATGCCACTTTCTTTTAGTAATTCTATAGGGTAATTTGACCCTCCTTTTTTAAGAAAAGCTAAGTAGTTATCAGCTCCATTATTTAATATATCTTGTGAAAATGCTATAGCTGCACTACAACCTGTAGCATATTTATAGACATAAAAACTATTATAGAAATGTGGTATCTTTGACCAACCTATCTTTGACAATTGGTCTACATTAAGATCTTCTCCATAATATTTTTTTAATAAATCACCCCATACATCATTTAATACTAAAACATTCACAGTTTCTTTTTTTTCTAATTTAGAATGTATTTGATTCTCAAATTCTGCATACATAGTTTGTACAAATAATGTATTTTTTATTAAATCTAAATATTGAGTTATATAATAAGCTTTTTCTTCATCATTTTGGGAATTTTTTATTAACATCTCATAAAGTAGTGACTCATTCGTTATAGATGCAACTTCATGTGTAAATATACTAGGTTTTGAATTTAAGTAATTCTGGTTTTTAGAACTCATATACCCATAAACTGCATGTCCTAACTCATGTGCTAGTGTAGATACTGAATCTAAGTTTCCACTATAATTTGTTAGTATATATGGATGATTATCATATAATGACAAGCAATATGCTCCACTAACTTTATTATCATTTGAATAAACATCTATCCATCTTTCATTAAACGCTTTATAAATCACATCTCCATACTCTTTACCTAATGGATTTAAAGCTGAATATATTATGCCTTGAGCCTTGTCATATGAAATATTCTCATCCACAGGATTTACTATAGGTGTATACATATCGTATGAGTACACCTTATCTAAATTTAACACTTTTTTTCTTAAACTAATGTATTTATGCAAAGTATCTAAATTTTTATTAACTGTACTTATTAGTTCATCATAAACTTTAGTATCTATATTATCCCCTGACAAGTACATTTCTCTTGAGTTTTTATACCCTCTAGTATCCGAATAGAATATATTTTTTTTCACTTGACCTATAAATAATCCTGATAACATATTTATATTATCATTGTATAATACAGATTCACTTTCAAAAGCTTTTTTTCTAGTTTCTCTATTTTCACTCTCTAGTGCTAGAGAATATTGAGATGGGTTTAATGATGATTTTTTATCCATATTCACAAAAAGTTCATAAACATGTTTAGGCAATGTCGTAATATCACTTACTCCATTTAATAATTCCTCTTCATTAGCTTTCAAGTAATGTTTTTTATTTCTTCTTATATCATTTAAATATATTTTGTACTTACTTGATATTTTACCATTTCTTGTAATATCCTTAAATTCCTTATCTGAAAGTTTCAATATCTCTAACTCTAAATCAGAACAAATAGAGCTATATACTTTATATACTTCATCTAGTTTCTTCTCCATATTAGCAAATTCATATGATTTTTTATTAACATCTTTATTTAAAGATACATATGCATATAATTTTTCAATTTTTGAATCTAAATCTTCTTTTATATTTAATGCGTATAATAAATGCTTAGAAGATTTAGTTACTTTTCCTACATAATTTTTAAGTTCTTTAGTATCTCTATTAAACCTTTTTAAACTTTTTTCCCATTCAGAATTACTTTTATATAAATCTCCTAAATTCCAAGATGTATATTTAGTTTTTTTATTTACTTCTTCTTTAGATTTTTCTTCTTTGCTAGTATCATTCATTGTTTCGGTTATTTTTTCATTAACTATTTCTATACTTTTATCAATCTCTTTTTTAAGAGCAACAGTCGAAAATAATATAATAACAATTACAATTGTTATGATTTTATAAATATTTTTCCCCATAAAAAGCCATCCTTTCACTAAGTTTGTTAGTATTAGGATGGCTTTTTGCATACATATTATTCAATTCTACCAAAATAAGTATTTATTAAGTTATCAACATACTTATCAACATATTAACATTTATTTTTTTACATAAAATTTGTATTTTTCAACATTTATATAATATAATTCCTCTTATTTATCTATATTTTTATCTAAGTTATCAACATTTTAAATTAAGTTATTAACATTTTTTCGCTTTTTTTATATTAAATTGTTAATATTTTTTAATTGCTACGAATTTATTATTTTAAATTTTACCTATCATATACAAATCATTTTTATACAATTTTGTCGAATATTGTAATTTCAACGATTTTTTTCATATTTTTAATAATTTTATATCCACAACTTATTCACATTTAATCCACATTTTGTGTATAAGTTGTGGATTTATATTTTAATGTTTATAAACTTTAGAAACTAATACTGTCATATCATCATATATATTATTATTTTGTATATCTAATGCTCTATTTAAAATTTCTTTTGATATATCCTTAGGATTAGATGTATCCATATTCTTTAAGAAATATATAAGCCAATTATCCCCTAAATTTTTATTTTTTCCTGCATCTATAATTCCATCTGAAACCATAATTATATAATCTCCATCTTTTATCTTTCGAGTATCTCTTTCTATGTTGACATCAGATAAAATACCTACAGGTAATGATGCTGTTGATATTAAATCTATATCTCCATTACTTCTTTTTATATAAGTTGAGCATGCTCCCATTTTTATAGTGTTTAATATACCTTTATTTAAATCTACAATACCTAAATCTAAAGTAGAGAACATTTCATCAGAAGATTTAAGCATTAATATATTATTTATAGTATCAATCACTATCTCTTCATCTATCTTTGAATCCATCATTTTTTCTAATATATCTATAGTTATTGATGACTCCTCATAAGCCTTTCTTCCTTTTCCCATTCCATCACTTATAGCCATCATGTATTTCCCTTCTGATATCTCCATATATGTATAATTATCTCCAGATATAATATATCCGTCTTTTGACATATTAGAAACTTCTGTTACAACCTTATATTCTTGTTTTTTAGATAGCTTTATTTTGCAACTATCTCCTAAACATGTGCAACCTATTTTATTAACATCCAGATCTTGGCCTACTACACTAGATACAACTCCAGCTATTTTCCTTTCACATAAGTTACCGCCTTTACATGTTTCTTTTTCTATCAAGACTTCAAAATCATTAAGGTCCTTAGATATATAATTTAATTTTTTTACACTTATATTATTTCTATCGAGTTCAATCAATATATTATTTTCCATTTCCATATCAAATGTTATATCTCTATCTAATTCCATAGCCATGCATTCAATCGACTTGGACATATATCTTATTTGTTTTGCTACTAACTTTCTATTTTCTGAGAATTTCTGCTGCCAACTATAATCTAAAGCAAACATTTTATAATAACAATTAGAAGTTTTTACAATACTTTCTGGTTTTATGCAATCTTTCTTAAAATCACTAGGTATATCATCAAGTTGAATTTCTCCACTTTCTTCTAGGCACTCTAATATTCTATTCATCATTGTATATGTATAATTAAATCTTGTTTCCCAACATCTTCTTCTCATTCCACAATTTTTGCATTCATCACTATACACCATGTCTATAATATGCGCTATATCTTTTTGATCTAATATTTTTTCTTTTTCTCTTATCCTATCAAATGTGTTAGCTAAATCTGAGTATGTTTTATACATTCCTCTTAATCTATTATTAGTTATTTCTCTACTTCTAGATAAATAATCTTCTATACCGTCACTTAATCCACCATTACCCTTAATGAACTTCTCTACTTTTTTCATAAACTCTTCTGGTATAAGCATCACTAATATACTTGCTATGAATATATCTCTAATCGCCATTATATTCGAACCCGATCCAGATGTGTAAATATATATCAAACTCCAACCTACTATATATCCTGCTATACTTAAATATTTATTAACTTTATTAAATCCTCCTGAGATCAAACCTGCAAATGCATAAATGCCCATATACATACTAGAAGTTATGTTATTTATAAAATAAACTAAACCTATTATTACTCCACTAGAAGCTCCCAGGGCAGCTCCACCTGTTATAGATAATATTAATATTGTCATAGTTGCTAAAATATTTCTAATAGATATTCCTATTATAGATACATCTCCTATCCCAATTATGCTAAAAGTTATAATTATGGTTAAAGCAACAATTTCTTCACTAGAGGTGACTTTTCTAGAAGCTCTTTTATTTATAATAGAAACCCCATATGAAAAAATGTATGTGCTAACAAACATTAATATACATTCAACTAATGATATACTTAAGTTATATATATAATTTCCAAATACTATAGATTGTCCAATAGATAGCGGCATTATTATAAGCATACCTATCATAGAAATTTTATTTATAGATTTTATATTTTTTATATTATTTGCTATAAAATGCATAATAATTATACACATTGAATATTTTATAATATTAGATGCTTGATTAAATGAAAGTAATGTCCCAGCTAAAGTAGATACAAAAACTGGTAGCCTATATTTATCTAACTTTGAAACACATAAGAAAAATGCAACACCTAAAGGAGCTATATTATCTACTACCATGGCTCTACTAAGTAAAAATCCAATTAAACATAAAATTATTGTATTAGAATCCGATAAATTTATTTTCATAGTATTTTTTAAATCAATTTTTCTATTGCTAACTACCACACTTCTTTGCATAAAAAAACCTCCCCCTTGTTATTTTCATATTGAAATTGTAACAAACGGGAGATATCTTTTTTGTCATAATCAGTAGCTAGTCCATAATAATATTAAGACATTTTTTTTGCTTTATGACATAATAATCCTTCCAAATTATCATACTCACTCACTATAATATTTTGTTTTTCTAATTTTTTCATTATTATATTTAGTATTGTTACACCAGCTGTTATAATATCTGCTCTTTTAGGTTGTAGACCTTTTAATGTTTTTTTATCACTTAGTGTCATGTTTTTTAAATTTTGTAAAATAATATCTAATTCTTTTTGATTTATTTCACTTCCATGAATTTTTTCCATAGAGTAAGTTTCTAACTCTTGATTTATTGCAGAAACAGATGTAATTGTTCCCCCAATTCCCACAACAGCTTTTATTTCTTTATTCTTTAGTATATTTAAAGTATCATTTATAGTGCTAGATATAAATTTTTTCATACTTTCAAACTCTTCCTCACATATAGGATCTTCATTTAAAAATTTTTCTGTCATTCT
>ERZ1463036.299-NODE-299-length-10985-cov-10.383257_pt1 | contig 10985 bp, 10 predicted proteins | sample MGYA00564485_ERZ1463036 | MGnify/ENA primary metagenome ERZ1463036 (study PRJEB39244, sample SAMEA3635127) | Helicobacter pylori | study: EMG produced TPA metagenomics assembly of PRJEB11511 data set (Assembly of a 5300-year-old Helicobacter pylori... | reverse complement strand
TGACTTAAATTCTTCTATATTACCTGTATCCGTATCATATTGTATAGCCCCAATTGCAATTATATCTGCATTTAGCATATCTCTTTTATTTCTTACACTTGGCATATTCATTTCAAAGTCTATATAAACTCTTTTCAATCCAAACTCCCACCTTCTAAATATCTTCTTTACTTATATTTTATCATTTTATGATATTTTTTCACTATACATTTATAAAATTTTCGCTTTTCTTGCTTATTCAAATATATTTCATAAAATCAAAAATAAAAGGAAGAATAAAAATTCTTCCTAAATCTATAAATATATTATATCTAATTATACTAAAAATAAATAATGTAAACTTTAAAGAATTTCTAGTTAGTCTTCAAAATTTTCCATAAATGAATGCTTTACTCCATCTTTTTGCCATCCAAGTACAGAATCTATATTTACATTTTCCGCTGCTTTAAATATTGATTTTTCTACATCCTTAAAGTTTTCTCCAAGGCTTTTGATTAAATCTTTTATTTCATATCTCTTATTACCAGTCTTTTTAGCCGCTACCATACATGCACAATTTAGTGGCCATATACCACTATTTTGTATAAATCTTACTATATGCTCTTCTCTTATATAATAAAGTGGTCTTATTATTTGTATACCATCAAAGTTTGTTGAATGTAGTTTAGGTAACATTGTTTTAAAATTAGCCGAACATAGTAGGTTAAGCATTGTTGTTTCTATAACGTCATCATAATGATGTCCAAGTGCTAACTTATTACACCCTAGTTCTTCAGCTTTAGAGTATAGTGCTCCTCTTCTCATTCTTGCACACATATAACATGGATAATCTTTAGCTATTTCATCTGCTATTTCAAATATTCTTGAGTCAAATAAGTGTATTGGTATATCTAAGTATTCACAGTTATCTACAAGTAGTTTTCTTATGTCTTCATGATATCCTGGATCCATAGCTATAAACTCTAATTCAAAGTTTACTTGTCCATGTCTTTTTAACTCTTGAAACATCTTAGCCATAAGTAGACTATCTTTTCCTCCAGATATTGCAACAGCTATTTTATCGCCTTCTTCTACTAGATTATAATCTCTTATAGCTTTTATAAATTTTGACCATAAATGTTTTCTATATCTCTTTATTATACTTCTTTCTATATCTTTTAATGGTTGTCTTTCATCAAAAGGTACTATTATCTCACAGCCTTTTCCCGCTAAGTTACTCATATTATCACCTCTTATTTATATTTTGGTTATATCTATAATTCATTTTCATTAAATTTCAAATTTAGACTATTTTTAATAAAACATGCAAATTATTTTATCATATATTAAGCTAATAATTCAAGTAATCTACTCATTTATTTTAATGTGTATTTTTGCTCTAAATATAGTTTATATATTTATTAGTAACACTTTTTTACAACTACAATATATTATTATTAAGTTCATTCTCACTTTAAGACAGGAGGTTTAATTTATGCAAGATGATAATAGAAAAAACTGTATGGAACCTAGATATTCCTTAGCTAGACCTTATATTAAGCGTCAAGTCTACACTAAAACGTATAGCTTACCTAAAGCCTTTCAACGTGGTACTCTATTCCCTGAGCTATATCTAATAGATTCTCCAATTTATAACAAGAATTTATATTCAACTCCACTAAGAGAAAAAGGAGGTAGAGAATAATTATGAGTGACTCTAGAAATGAATTAATGCGAAAAATTCAAGAGCTTTGTTTTGCATGTTTAGATATGAATTTATATCTAGATAATAATCCTTGTGATAAAAATGCAATTGCTACTTTTAATTCTCTATGTAATCAATTTTTAGAAGCAAGATGCTTATATGAAAATAAGTATGGACCTTTAACTAACTTTGGATTTTCACCTAGCAAGTATCCTTTTAGATGGGTAGAAAGCCCATGGCCTTGGGAAAGAGAATTTAACGACTAATAATTAAGGAGGATTTAATTTATGTGGATATATCAAAAAACATTACAACATCCTGTTAATCTTAAAACTAAGGATATAACTATGGCTAAATATCTTATAACTCAATTTGGTGGACCTAATGGAGAGTTAGCAGCTGCCCTAAGATATCTTAGTCAAAGATATACTATGCCTACAGGGAAAACTAAAGCACTTTTAACTGATATCGGAACAGAGGAATTAGCACATGTTGAAATGGTAGCTACTATGGTTTATCAACTAACATATGATGCTACTCCTACTGAGTTAGAAGAAGCAGGACTTGGATCTAATTATGCTCAAAATGGATTTGGTATATATCCAACAGATTCAACTGGAAATCCATTTAGTGTTTGTCCTATTGCTGTTATGGGAAATGCCGTTACTGACTTACATGAGGATATGGCCGCTGAACAAAAAGCACTAGCTACCTATTATCAACTTATAAATCTAACTGATGACGCTGATATAATAGAAGTTTTAAGATTTTTAGGTCAAAGAGAAATTACTCATTATCAAAGATTTGGGGAAGCTTTGATGGACGTTTATGATTTTGAAGAAAGTAAACATACATTTTAATCTATAAATTTGTTTTTAATGTCTAAGGCAACCTTTTGATTTGCTTTAGACATTTTTTATGTATAATATTTTTTAATTTAAAACTTTATAATTTAACTTATAATAAAAAGGAGCTAAACTCTATTTTCTTTGAGATAGCTCCTTTTTAATCGGATTCATTATCTATATTCACTTTATTTCTCCTTTTGATATATAATATTACTTATGCTTTAATTATTATTCATTTTCATGTTCAGGTATATAATCATATGCCATTTCCTTTTCATATTCAAATATCATCAAATCTATATTTCTCTCCATTTTTTACCTCCATTTTTTATTTATATAAATTACATTAGTTGATTTAGCAAGATAATTTTTATTTTATTCTTTACTTAATCTAAACTTGAAAAATCCTTTTTACTTTATTCACTTCCACTATCTGGTGTATAATCATATTCTATTTCTTTTTCATATCCAAACATTACTAATTCTAATCTATTATCCAAATTAACATCCCTCCTTCTTTTTATAATACATTAAATATGAAGGATTAATTTTAAATGTTTCATATTTAATGTATTATATGCAAGATATTTATAAATATTTCCTTTTTTGAATTTAATTATTTTATATATTTGAAAGTATCCTTATCTTTACGTCTTCACTTAGTGTTATAAAATTTGCTATATTTTCTATATCCTCTACTATATATAAATGAAAATAATCACTTAACTCCTTTAAAGCTCTATACTCTTTTCTATCAAAAAAATATAGATATAAATTATTTATATATCTCAAATAACATTTGTGTATTTTTATTTCAGCATAAACATGGCTTGTACTTTTTCTTGCCTCTTGAAATAATTCTTTTAATTTCATATATGCACATTGAGAGTCTTTAGGTATATATTTATCACTTAGAATTTCATTTAAGGCTGATTCAATATTTGGTATTGCTCCTTTATTTATAAATACATCTAAATAATAGTGATCTTTTCTGTATTTGAATTTATAAAAATCTGTTACTACACCCATAGAAACACTCCTTGTTAATCTATAAATTTAATTTACACTATATATTATTTTCAATATATTAGATTATTTATTCATCAAAAATCTTTTTACTTAATATATTAGATTTTTTTATTTTCAAATTTATTCATCTGTATATATTCATAAACAATCAATTATTTTATGCCTAATATAAAATCATTGCATAAAAAAAATAGATGTTTTATTAATAATACATCTATTTTTTATATAGTGAGAAAATTTTTAAGTTATTTATAAGACTCTTCTTGCATTTACATATGCATTATTATAATAATTACTTAATTCGGATATAACTACTTTTCCTTTACTCGATGATGCATGTATCATTTTATTATTACCCATATATATTCCAACATGACTTACATTTCCATCATTTGAACCACTTGTATCAAAAAATATTAAATCTCCTTTTTGAAGGTTATTTTTATTTACATATTGTCCAAATTTTGATTGATCTTTTGATACTCTTGGTATATTTATTCCAGCAGACTTTTTAAATACATATTGAGTAAATCCTGAACAATCAAAACTACTAGGTCCTTCTGCTCCCCATACATATGGCTTTCCTAATAATGTTTGAGCTAAATTTATTACCTTATCAGCGCTTTGAGATGTTGTTCCACCACCATTAGGCATATCTGCTGTTAAGTACTTGCTTGATACATATCCTATTTGTCCATTATATTTTATCTTTGCCCATCCATTTGATTCTGATATTACCCCTACCTCAGCACCATACGGTATTGAACCTATTTTTGAGTGACTTGTACTTGGTCCTTTTCTAATGTTTAGTGAACTTGCATTTACTTTTCTATTATATTTTACTTTTTCTTCACTTGGTGTAGTTAAGTCTCCACTGCTCTTTAAATATTGACTTGATACATATCCTATTTGTCCATTATAACTTATCTTTGCCCATCCATTTGACTCAGATATTACTCCTACTTTTGTTCCATTAGGTATTGAATCTATCTTTGAGTAACTAGTCCCCGGACCTTTTCTAACATTTAAGGAACTTGCATTTACTATCTTATTGTATTTTATAGTATTATCTGATGTATTTCCTTCAGAAGAGTTTGAAACGTGATTTCCATGTACGTATCCTACTTTTCCATTATACTTAACATTTACCCATTCTCCACTTTTTCCTATGTACTCTACTTTGTCTCCTTTATAAAACTTACCAATTGAACTATAGCTAGTACTTGGTCCTTTTCTAAAGTTTACCGAATTTCCAGTTATCGTTTTATATTCTATGTCTGCTTTTTGTATAGTATCAGCATTTGATACACTAACTGACATTGGAAGTAATATTGATGTTGCTACCAATCCCATTTTTATACTTTGTTTATTCATATTTTATTACTACAGCTTAGAAGCTATAGTATACTCAACTCCTCTCCTTAATTGGTATTTATACCCTAGCTTTAAATTTCATTTTATAATACTTTTTTACTTTATATTTTAACGTTTTACCCATGCTAATATTATTTCAAATTTGTAAGTTTTTGTCTATATTTTTCGATAACTGTTATATATTTACAATTTATATATATTTTTCTTCTTATAAAATTTTCTTAACATTTAAATCTTATATATCATTTTTAGCTCATAACAAATTGGCATAAAAAAAGAACCTTAAAATAAGGTTCCTTTAAATAAATATAGTCTAATATCCAGTTGATCCAAATCCACCATTTCCTCTTTCAGTGTCATCTAAATCATTAACTTCTAATATATTTATATCATATATAGGTTTAACTACCATTTGAGCTATCTTCGTGTTTTTATTTACTGTGAAATCTTCTTTACCATGGTTTATAAGTATTACACCTATTTCGCCTCTATACCCTTCATCTATAGTTCCTGGCGTATTTAGTACTGTTACAGAATGTTTAAGTGCTAATCCACTTCTTGGTCTAACTTGAGCTTCTGTATTTTTAGGAAGTGCTATACTTATTCCTGTTTTTATAAGTCTAGATTCTGAAGCAGGAATAACCACTTCTTCTATAGAATATAAATCCATACCAGCATCTCCCTTGTGGGCGAAATTTGGTATTATTGCATCATCATGTAATTTCTTTATTTTTAATGTATACATTTTAATGTCTCCTTTTATAATTTAATTAAGGGTTATTTTAATATTGTATTAAAATACATTAAATTTAAAATACTAATTCTAGGAGGAACAAATATGAATTTATTACATGCCCCTTGGATGAAAAAAAAACTTGAGGTTATTTACAATAAGAGTATAAACGGTAATCTCTATATTATGTATAATGATATTAAATTTTTAAATTATACTCCAACTACAACTAGTATTTTGATTAATCTATTAGAAGATTATAACATAAGTATAGACATAAATAATAAACTTTATCTATATTTACCATTTAACTTAAATATCTTTTTAAAAGATTTAATAATTAATCTAAAATCACTATATGAAAATAACTTATATATAATGCTCTGTGGATATAGTGAAGAATTAAATAATTTAAATCAAGATAATACTTTAAGTAATATTTATTATAAGTATCCAGAACTTAAAGGTCTTATTGATTATTTATTAATTACTGATAAATCAAAATGCTATGAAATATTTACAGCACTATATGATACACAAGGTATTTATATAAGTCCAGATTCATCTTTAACTATATCTTGTGTTACCTTAAATAAACTATGTGATTTAGAGGTAAGTGACTACAACCACATCTCTTTTGTTGAGATAATAGATAATGAAGATAGCAACTATTATTTTAACTCATATATAAAGGGACTTACTAATCATAATAATAATTTTAACTATTATTTATAAAAGACTGCCTTGCAGTCTTTTATTTTTTTATGATAATATATTTAAGTTACAAATGTAGTATTTAAGCACCTTGAAAGGAGTTTTACATGAAACTTATACTAGCAGAAAAGCCATCTGTGGCTAAAACTATCGCATCTTTTTTAGGAGCTAAAACTCGTCTTGATGGTTATTTTGAAGGTAATGGATATATAGTTACTTATGCTGTTGGGCATTTGGTGAGTCTATATGATGTCAAAGACTATGATAAAGATAAATACTCTGGTTCTTGGAAAATGGCTAATTTTCCATTTATTCCACCAGAAAAGTTTAAGTTCAAAGTAGATAGTTCTAAGAAAAAGCAATTTAATACAGTAAAAAAACTGTTACATAGAGATGATATTGAATATGTTATAAATGCAACAGATAATGATAGAGAAGGAGAATTAATTTCTTTTTTAATATTTTTATTATCTAAGAACAAAAAACCTGTAAAAAGAATTTTAGTAAACGAATGGACACCAGAAGATATAACTAGGGGTCTTAATAATTTAAAAGATGATAATGAAATGAGAAATTTACAATCAGCAGGTTACACTAGACTTATAACTGACTGGCTAATAGGTATAAATTTTACATCAGTTGCCACATTAAAGTATGGTAACGGTAAACTACTAAATATAGGTCGTGTAATACTACCTACAGTCAAATTAGTTTATGATAGAGATATGGAAATTAAAAATTTCGTACCAAAAACCTACTATGAAATAGAAGGAAATTTCAAATGCCAAAATGGAAAATATAAAGGTAAGTATATAAAAGGAAAAGAAAGTAAATTTGATACTATAGAAGATGTTAATAAAATTATTAATAGCATAACTTCTAATCAAGGTAAAATACTTGATAAAAAAGTTACAATGTCTAAAGAATATGCACCTAAACTTTTCAGTTTAACTTCACTACAAGGATATATAACTTCTAAACATGCTAATTTCACTTCAGATAAAGTTTTAAGCGTGTGTCAGTCTCTTTATGAGGGTAAAGGTAAGGGTGGTTATATTACTTACCCTAGAACCGATTCTATTTATTTAGAAGAAAGTTTAGCAACTAAAGTGTCTCAAGCTTTAGATAAATTAAAGGCAACAGTTCCTTATAGTGACAAAATCAAATTTACTAAAACTAAAAGGGTTTTCGATTCTTCTAAGGTAGATAGCCATAGTGCAATAATACCTACTTATATAATACCTACTAATCTAACACCTGATGAACTTATAGTATATAACGCCATCAAAGATAGATTCATAGCAAACTTTATGCCTCCTGCAGAATATGAAAATACTGAAATTAAAACTGATGTAGATAAAAATATATTCTTAACTAAGGGTAAAGTACTTAAAACTAAAGGATACTTAGAAGTATACAATAAGGAAGAAAAAGATGATTTACTCCCTATGGTAAATAAGGATGAAATAGTTGATGTCATAGATATTAAACCGATAACTAAACAAACTACACCACCTAAGCCTTATACAGAAGATACCTTACTTAAAGCTATGAAAAATTGCGGTAAAAATGTACCTGATGATGATACTACAGTTTTATCGGGTTATTCAATAGGTACATCTGCTACTCGTGCTGATGTATTAAAAAAGATATCACAAGTAGGATATGTTAATAAAAAAGGTAAGTCTTATTCTGTAACTGATTTAGGTAAAAATTTAGTTGAAATATTCCCAGTAAAAGAGCTATTTGATGTTGATTATACTGGCAAATTAGAAAAAAGTCTAAGTGATATTCAAAAAGGAACTTTCACTAGAAAAGAGTATTTAACCAATATATTTAACTTTATATATAAAAATGTTGAGCTAATAAAACATGATAGCCCTAAAAGCATAAGTACAGAAAATTATGTTTATAATCCTAAAACTAAAAAATTTACTAAAAATATATCTAATACTAAATCTTCTAATAAAAGTGGTGCTAAGAATGATTCTCCTTCAAATGAATCTCTTGGGAAATGCCCTATATGTGGTGGCGATGTTGTTGAGATTCCTAAAGGATATATATGCAACAACTACAAAGAATGTAAATTTGGTATATGGAAAAATGATAAATTTCTAGAATTTTATAAGAAAAAACCTAACAAAACAATGGTTAAAGGTATATTAAAAAATGGTCAAGCCAAAGTTAAATCACTAACAAGTAAAAATGGTACTAAATTTGATGCTATACTTAAATATTCCAAAAAGGCTAATGGTTACTTTGGATGGGATATTGAAATAGAAAAATAATTACTTAAGTGTAACTAATATATAATAATTTACATACTTATATATTAATAAATGTTTTCTTTTCATGTATTAAGTCCTATCTTAAAGAAACCAATTTATGTAAACTTCAATTCTTTCCAAATAAAGGTTGCTCTAAATGCAACCTTTATTCTTTTTCATTTAGTTTATCATCTATTTTACATCTTGCCATTTTTATAAATTCTGTTAAAGTATAATTTTTTAACTTACAGCCACATTTTGGGCAATATTCAAACTTTTTAGATACTAATGCTCTGCAACTTGTTTCTGGGCATCTTATTTTTTCGTTTACTTCTGATACTTTTAGCCCACATCTAGGGCATATACTTCCTGGTCTTGATGATACTTCCTTTGAGCATCTTGGACACTTAATCATACAATCTCCTCCTTACTTATTTATACATCTTATAAGTACATTAGTATATTGTATGATAAATTTATTTTACTGTGATATATGTTAAAATCATATTTTAGTTAGTATGATTAAATCATATCATTTTTAGTATCTTCGCAAAGCTCTTTACTTGCGCTAATTAAAAAACTATGCATAAAATTTGTATTTTGTTTTCTAATAAATTTATATAGTTTGCATCTATATTGTTAATAATTATAATAAGGCATTATTGTGTATAAAAATACAGGTTTGTGATATAATCACAAACCTGTATTTTTATAGATATTTTATTAAATTTATTTATTTTTCATTTTTTATTACTGCTTGTGCTGCTGAAAGTCTAGCTATTGGTACTCTATATGGTGAACAAGATACATAGTCTAATCCAGCTTTGTAACAAAACTCTATTGATGAAGGTTCTCCACCATGTTCTCCACATATTCCAAGCTTTATATTTGGCTTAACGCTTTTACCTAGTTTAGCTCCTAGCTCTATAAGCTTTCCTACTCCTCTTTGATCTAACACTTCAAATGGATCTTTTTCTAGTAACTCTCTATTTACATATTCGCCTAAGAATTTACCTGCGTCATCTCTTGAATATCCAAATGTCATTTGCGTTAAATCATTAGTACCAAAGCTGAAAAAGTCAGCTTCTTTAGCTATTTCATCTGCTGTTAAACAAGCTCTTGGTACTTCTATCATTGTACCTATTGTATAATCTATTTTCATATTTTCTTTTTCTAATATATTATCTATCGTTTCTTTTATATCTTCTTTTATAACTTTTAATTCTTTAGCTTCTCCAACTAAAGGTATCATTATTTCAGGCATTACTTTTATACCTTCTTTAGTAGCTTCTATTGCACCATTAATTATTGCTTTAGCTTGCATTATATATATCTCAGGGAAAGTTATAGCAAGTCTACAACCTCTATGCCCAAGCATTGGGTTAAATTCATCTAGATCTACTATTCTTCTTTTTATTTCACTAACTGAAACTTTCATTGACTCTGAAAGGCTTTTTATAGTTTCATCATCATGTGGTAAGAATTCATGTAGTGGTGGATCTAATAATCTTATGTTTACAGATTTACCATCCATTACTCTAAATATATCTACGAAGTCTTTTTGTTGCATTGGAAGTAATCTTTCAAGTGCTACTAGTCTTTGTTCTAATGTTTTAGAAAGTATCATCTCTCTTACTGCTGGTATTCTATCTTCGTCAAAGAACATATGCTCAGTTCTACATAATCCTATACCTTCGGCTCCAAACTTTATGGCAGCCTTAGCATCTCTTGGATTATCTGCATTAGTTCTTACCATTAAAGATTTATATTTATTTGCCCAATTCATTAATTTTTCGAAATTTCCAGTTAAAGATACTTCAGTTTTTTCTACCTTACCTATATATACACATCCACTAGAACCATCTAAAGATATATATTCTCCTTCTTTTATAACTACATCTTCAGTTCTTATTTCCTTGTTATACTCATCAACCTTTATGTCTGAACATCCTGCTACACAACATTTACCCATTCCACGAGCTACAACTGCTGCATGAGATGTCATTCCACCTCTTGCTGTAAGTATACCTTCTGCACATACCATACCTTCTATATCTTCAGGTGAAGTTTCAAGTCTTACAAGTATTGATTCTTCTCCCCTATTTTTAGCATCTACTACATCTTCTGCATTAAAGTATACTTTTCCACAAGCAGCACCAGGTGATGCTGGAAGTCCTTTTGCTATAACTATTGCTTCATTTAAAGATTTACTTTCAAATCTAGGATGAAGTAATTGATCTAATTGCTTAGGCTCAATTCTCATTATAGCTTCTTTTTCATTTATTATACCTTCTCCTACTAGGTCTACAGCTATATTTATAGATGCACCAGCTGTT
>ERZ1463036.298-NODE-298-length-10994-cov-30.824481_pt1 | contig 10994 bp, 12 predicted proteins | sample MGYA00564485_ERZ1463036 | MGnify/ENA primary metagenome ERZ1463036 (study PRJEB39244, sample SAMEA3635127) | Helicobacter pylori | study: EMG produced TPA metagenomics assembly of PRJEB11511 data set (Assembly of a 5300-year-old Helicobacter pylori... | reverse complement strand
CACGACGCTCTTCCGATCTTTAATTATTAATATTAATGTAATAATTAATATATTGAAGAAAAGATTTTAAATAGTATACTTAATATTATTATAAAATAAAAGTTGGAGGACATAATGAACGGATTTGAATTTTATGTTGATTTAATTAATATATACAGAGAAGTAGATTTAAGCTTAAATTATAAGCTTAGTAATCTTTTAAAAATGATAAATACTAAAGGAGCAGTAAATGCAGCTAAGTATATAATAAAAGAAGATGATGATATATATGGATTGGAATTATTAATGAATAATAATATGGAAGATTTAACTATAGAAAATCTTATTCTTAATAATAAATATAAGGAGCTTTTTACTGATAAAGATAGAGAGTTAAGTAATTTAAGATTAAAAAAATATAGAAATACCGAAAATAAAGATTTAAATGAAGAATAAAAAATCTATATCAAAAGGAATATATTCCTTTTGATATAGATTTTTTATTTTTATATTAAATTATTTTAAAACATATAAAAATATACATTATTATATAATAATTGTAATTAATTGGTACACATAAATTTAATTACATTTAAATAGTAATAAAATATTACAAAATATGAACTAAGTGTTAAAAATGTATTGAAATTTTAAATAAAATGTTTTAAAATTTTAAACAAGATATAAAATAATTAAATTTTTTGTAAAACTTAGGAAGAGTGGAGTGAGGGAATAAATGATAAAGCTAATAGGAGTTTTAATTGTAATATTAGGGTTTGTATTTAAAATTGAAACTTTATTTACAGTTTTATTGGCAGGACTTGCAACTGGTTTTGTTGCAGGAATGGACTTGAATGAAATTCTAACAGTTTTAGGCCAATCGTTTGTAGCAAATAGAGCTGTTTCATTATTTATATTAACGTTGCCTGTAATTGGAGTGTTAGAAAGATATGGTTTAAGGCAAAGAGCTATTTATTTAGTAAAAAAATTGGGCAAGCTTACAACAGGCGGAGTTTTAACTGCTTATACAGCTATAAGGCAAATTACTGGAGCACTTTCAATAAGAATAAGTGGACATCCTCAATTTGTTAGACCATTAGTTAATCCAATGGCACAAGCAGCAGCTAAAAATAAGTTTAATAATATAGATGAGGCTGATGAAGAAAAAATAAAAGGTTTATCAGCGGCATCAGAGAATTATGGTAATTTCTTTGGGCAAAATCTTTTTGCAGGAAGCTCAGGAGTTTTATTAATATCAAGCACATTAACAGAGTTTGGATATAATGTTACTGCATTAAGTATAGCCAAAGCTAGTATAATAATGGCTTTAATAGCTTTCTTAGTATCATTATTACAAAATTATTTATATGATAAAAAAATGCAAAAAAAATATTCTAAAAAATAATTCAACAAAAGAGGAGGGGAAATATGCAACAGTTCATAGATATAGCTTTGGAGATTTTTTATATAACAATGGGTTTATTTATGATTGTAATAGCATATAAATCGTTTAAAACAATAAATTCAAGTAAACGATATTATACAGCATTATTTTGGATTATGATGTCGCTACCATTTATATTTGGTAAGTTACTTCCTTACAACGTAACTGGCGGAATACTTGTCTTATCAAGTTTGCTAACAGTTTCTAAAAAGGTTGTTTTTGCAAAATACGATGTAGCTACTGAAGAAGAAGGACAAAAAGCATCAGAAAGAATTAAAAGCAAAATATTTACTCCTTCATTAGTATTGGCTTTTGCAGCAGTTATAGTAGCTATGGGATTATCTGATTATAAGAATTCATCACAATTTGCAATTGGTGTTGGAGCAATAGCTGCAATGGTAGCAGCTTTTGCAATAACAAAAGCTAAACCTAAAGAGGCTGTTAATGATGGAGCAAGGCTTCTTCACCAAATGGGACCAACAAGTATGTTACCGCAATTACTTGTTGCGCTTGGGGCATTATTTACACAAGCTGGTGTTGGTGAGGTTATATCACAATATATTTCAGGTGTAGTTCCGCAAGGAAATAGATTATTAGGAGTTACTGCATACGTACTTGGAATGGCATTATTTACAATGGTTATGGGAAATGCATTTGCAGCATTTTCAGTAATTACAGCAGGAATAGGAGTACCTTTTGTATTAGCACAAGGAGCAAATCCAGTAATAGTTGGAGCATTAGCACTTACTGCTGGATATTGTGGAACACTTTTAACACCTATGGCTGCAAATTTTAATATAGTTCCATCTGCATTGCTAGAATGTAGAGATCAAAATGAAGTAATTAAGACTCAGGCACCAACAGCTATAATATTATTAGTTGTTCATATATTGGCTATGTATTTCTTAGCGTTTTAAAAAAATTAAGGGTATATTAACAAAGGAGGAATTAAAATGAAGATATTATTAACTGGATTTGATCCTTTTGGTGGTGAAAAAATAAATCCAGCACAAGAAGCTGTAAATATGGTTTCAGATAATATAAATGATGCAGAAGTAATAAAACTTATAATACCAACTGTATATGAAAAATCATTAAAAGTTATAGAAGAAGCCATAATAAAACATAAACCAGATGTAGTAATATCAATTGGTCAAGCTGGGGGAAGATATGATATAACTCCAGAAAGAGTTGCAATTAATATAAATGATTTTAGAATAAAAGACAATGAGGGAAATCAACCAATAGATGAGGTTATAAGAGCAGATGGAGATGCTGCATATTTTTCAAATTTACCATTAAAAGCAATAGTAAGACATTTAAATGAGAATGGAATACCAAGTACTCTTTCAAATACAGCTGGAACTTTTGTATGCAATCATGTAATGTATGGAGTTTTATACATGATAAATAAAAAGTATCCAAATATTAAAGGAGGGTTTGTTCACATACCATATATAACATCTCAAATCTTAGATAAAAAGAATGTACCTTTTATGTCGTTAAATGAAATAGTAAAAGGTATAGAATTAATTTTAGAAGCATGTACTATATATGATGAAGATGTAAAAGTAATTGGTGGAGAAATATGCTAGTGGATAAAGTATTTGTATATGGAAGTCTTAGAAGTGGGATGTTCAACTATGAGAAATTATTAAAGGGCAAGGTTAAAGGGTTAAAAAAGGGGACAATTTATGGGGAATTGTTCCATATAGAAAATAAGGGATATCCAGCAGTAATTTGTGGGGAAGAAGAAATTACTGGTGAATTAATGACATTTAAAAATTTTAATAAAACTTTATTTGAACTAGATGAATTAGAAAATTTTAAAGTTTTAGATGAAAATTCAGAGTATTTAAGAGAGTTTGTTGAAGTTTCTTTAGAGGATGGGACTAAAGAAACAGCATATTTTTATAAATATAATACAAAATCTATTTTAAATAAAGAAGATAAGTTATTAAAAGTTAAAAGTGGGGATTGGTTTAAGCGGTAATGTAGAAAGAAGTTATCAAATATTTGGTAACTTCTTTTTTGTATAATTTATAGATTATAAACCAAAAATACAATAAATATTAACAAAAATATAGTAAACTTAAAAAACATATAAATATTAAATTGAATATGCTAAATTATTTTTATAATTTAATCATTAGGGGGAAAAAATGAAAGATAAAAAACAATTAAAAAACAAAAATCCAATAAAAACTGTACTTAATATTATATTTTATTTATTTATAGTTGCAGTTATAGTCTTATCAATCTTTAATATAATGGGTGAAAAAGAAGGAAAACATCCAAGTATATTAGGTTATAGTACATATTATATAATGACTGGTAGTATGGAACCAAATATAAATCCAGGAAGTTTAGTGGTAGTTAAAAATGGTACAGATCAATCAATAAAAGTTGGAGATGTAATAACATTTAGAGGTTCAACTGGAAATACAATAACAACTCATAGAGTTCAAAAGGTTATAAATAATGGAACTGAATTTATAACAAAAGGAGATGCAAATAATATAGCTGATCCAATTTCAGTTAAAAATATGCAAGTTATAGGAAAGGTAATGTTCCATGTACCTTATTTAGGAAATATATCTCAATTTATTCAAAGAAATTTAGTTATAGTAATAATATTTATTTTAGCCTTATTTGGTATTAGTACAGTTATTGATAAAGTTAGAAATAAATAATAAAAATATATTTTATTAATAAATTTAATAAAATGTTAACAAAGTAAAATAAATATAAAAACTATTGTATAATAAAAAACTAAATGATAACATTTTATTATAAAAATGAAATTTAGGAGCTTTGAAACATATTCTGTATATGGGCACTTGGAATATGTGGAGCTAGTAGTGCAACCGACTAATTTATATTATTTTAAATATAGATTAGTCTTTTTTTATATAAAAATATATTAATTAAGACTAATGCAATTAAAACTAAAATTTTATAGAAGCTTTGAAGTATGTTCTGTATATGGGCACTTGGAACATATGGAGCTAGTAGTGCAACCGGCTAATTCTACATGATTAGCTTATTTTCTTAGCTAATCCTTACATTATATTCTAAAAATATAAAATAAAGTAAAACGGAGGATTAACAAATGAAAAAGAAAAAAATTATTAGTGCAATAGCGGCAGTCGCAGTAGTGGCATCATTATCAATAGGATCATTAGCTTGGTTTACATCACAAGACAGTGTAACAAATAAATTTTCAACAGTATCAACAGATAATCCAAGCAATGCAAATTCAGGAATAGATATAAACGAAGATTTTGATAAAACAACTGCTCAAAAAGTACTTCCAGGAACAGAAGTAAAAAAACTTGTAAAGGTTGATAGTAAAGCACAATATGATCAACTTGTAAAAGTAAAATTAGAAAAAGTTTGGACAAATTCAAGAGGAGATAAAGTTGACTCATATAAGGTTACTACTAAAATAGGACAAGATACTAATGGAAATAATATTAAGTTGGAAGATATAACTTATTATGATAGTTCAAAAGATAATACACCAAAAGATGCTAAAAAATTAGATTTAAGTTTAATTAATTTAAATTTTGGAGATAACTTAGGTAATTCAGAAGGAAAGTGGATTGATGGAAAAGAAGGAACTTATTATTATAATGGAATTCTTAAACCAGGAGCTACAACAAATGCATTATTAAATAGTGTTACATTAGATAAAAAAGCAGATAATGTTTATAAAAACTTAAAGTTTAATGTTATAGTTACAGCAGATGGTATACAAGCATCAAATGGAGCTGTAAGTGATGGATGGAAAGAAGCACCTCAAGCTATTAAGGATTTAGGTGGAAAAGTTAAATAATTAAAATAAATATAAAAGTAGGGTGATAATATATGAAAAATATTTTGAAAACTTTTGTATTAACCCTATCAATTATATTACTTATTGGAATTAAGGGGGAGGCAGCTGAGGTGCTTCCCCCTAATGTTAAATTGGTAGGAGATTCTAATGGAATAGTATTTGTTAATGGTGATGAGCCTTTTTTATGTAAATATAATATGTTGCCTGGAGATAGTGTGGAAAGAACCATGACTCTTAAAAATGTTCATAAGGATTCTTATGATATATATATAAGAGCTGAAAGAGTTACTAAAAGTAAACAGTATGATTTATTAAAAAAGATAAATTTAGTTGTAAAATATGATGGCAATATTATATATAATGGTCCAATAGCTAGTAAAGAAGGATTAAGTAATGATATTTTTCTTGGTAAAGTTAAGCCAGGTGAAGAAAAAAAACTTGAAGCTGAGGCTGTATTTGATGGAAAAACAATCGGAAATGAGTATAAAAATAAATATGCTGAAGTTGAATGGATATTTACTGCTATAAAAATTCCAGAGCAAATTATTAATAAAGAAAACAATTATAATCTAAATAATAAAAAAACAAATGGTATTTTACCTAAAACTGGTTACAAAAATTTTTATTTTATAGGTATATTAATTGCTTCAATAGGAATTATTTCTATTTTAAAAAAAGATAAGAAATTTATTAAGTAGTAGTAATTATATTTAAAATTATTTACATATAAAAGTTATACGATTTATTTATACTTCTTAAAAAGGAGGACAAGTATGATTAAAAAGAAGAAAATTATAATTGCAACAATTGGAATAGCATTAGTTAGTTTAATTAGTTTAATCAGCTTTGCAAGTAATGCATTTTTTACATCTTCTGATAAAGTGAAAAATGATTTTAAAATTGCTAAATATGAAGTTACTACTAAGGAAAATTTTGATCCTAGTAAATATAATAAAAATGATACTATAAAAAAAGAAGTTTATGTAGAAAATACAGGAAGCTTACCTGCTTATATAAGAGTTAAAATAGTTCCAGTATGGAAAAATGGATTACCTATACAAGTTAATGGTAAAAGCACAGTTGATTTAAATATTATTAATTTAGATAGTTGGGTAAAAATAGGAGATTATTATTATTATAAAGGAGTATTAAATCCTAAATCTTCTACAAAAAAATTATTAGATAGTGTAAAGGTTAGTGATAATATAAAAAATTTATATGGTGATTATGATATAAAAAATTTATCTGTTGATGTATTTACTGAAAGTATAATACATCTAGATGAAACAAAAGAGAACCAAAAAGAGATTAATATTAAAAGAATAAAGGAAGCTTGGAAAGTTGATGAATCTAAGTTTATTGATAAAAAGATTAAGGAGTGATTTTACTAATGAATAATAAAAGAAAAAAATCTAAAATTATTTTGGCAATGACAGTAATATTCACTTTTTTTACTTTTAATATTACTCCATTGAGTGTTAACGCAGATAATAGAGAAACAGCAAATAATAAAAGTTTATTTACTATAAGTAAAACAGCAGAATATTATCACAAAGGGGATAAACAAAAACAATTAAAAGATAGAGAATATACTATAAATTTAAATGCTTCATTTAATGGGGCAACAAAATCAAATCCTAAAGATGTAATATTAGTTTTGGATAAGTCAGGAAGTATGAAATCTAATAAAGCAGAAGATAACTTAAAAGAGGCTGCAATTAACTTTTCAAAAAAGTTGCTTTCGGATAAAAATAATAAAATATCTGTAATAACATTTTCAGGAACTTATGAAAATGATAGAGAAATTAAGGGGTTAAAAAAAGTTTCATATAATGAATATAAAGGGTATTTAAAATATTATAATGACAATAAAGAAGAAGTAGTAACTATACATGATGATGACTCAAATGAATATTATTGTTATGGATATATAAATAAAGGATTAAAAAATGAAAAGAAATTATTGTTAAGAAAAATATATACCCAAAGCTTACACTTTCCTCAATATATATATATTAGTTATAATGTTATGTCTGGCATTAAATCTGATTCAGATTTATTAGTAGATTTTACTTCAAATAAAAATTATGTAACACAAAAAATAAATAGTATTACCTCTGAAGGAGTTACTAATGCAGAAGCAGCTTTAGATAAAGTTGAAATACAACTACAGAAAGTTAAGAATGACAATAGGGGAAAATACGTTATATTTTTTACAGACGGATTACCTAACTATAGCTTAAATTATGTAGGTAAAAATAACCAAAATTATATTAGCTTGGATGTTATTAATCAAACTATAAATACTTATAAAGAAATAGAAAAAGAAAATAAAAATACTAGGTTTATATCTTTAGGGTTTAAAAGTTCTACGTTAGGTTTTGATGGATATTATAAAAATATGTCAGACAAATTCTTGTCTGGAATACAAAATTATAATAAAGAAATAGAACCTGAGAGTAAAAATGGAGTAATTTATATAAATAGTCCTAATGATATTGATAAGGTTTATGATAAAATTTATAAAAAAATTATAAATTCTATAGATAATGTAACAATAAGAGATGTAGTTCCTGATAATTTTGAAATAGTTGATGGTAGTGTAACAAATGGTGGAGTAGTAAAAGGAAATACAGTTATTTGGGATAATCAAGTAATAACAAAAGAAAACCAAACTTTTTCATTTAGGATTAAGGCTAAGGATAATTATTTTGGAAATGTAGAAGCTAATAGTGATTATATGAATATAGATGGTTCAATTAATACTAATGAAAAAGCAACAATAGAATATATAAATCCAATTAATGATAAAAAATTTATAGAAGAGTTTCCTGTACCTAGAGTAAATGTTCCTAATTCATATAATTTAAAATTACAAGATAAAATTGTATTATATGGAGATAAAATAAATTTAAATGATTTGATAGATAAAGTGGATATTAAGTATGGACCAGATAATGGTTATATATATACATGGACAGATGATAAGGGAAAAAAAATAGTATTAAATAATCAAAGTAGAAAGTTTAATGGAAATAATAATCTTAAAGAAAATAATATAGTAATGAAAGAAGATACTAATTATACTTTAGAAATAACTAATAAGGATATACCAAGTTTAAATTTAAAAAGTACTGCCAAGGTTAAAGTTATTAAACCAAAAGTAGAAATATTAAAAAATGTTATTGATTCAACTGGAAAAAGTATAGATTCAGATCAACTATTTTCATTTAATATGTCTCAAAATTATAATGGCAATATTCCTGTAGAATTTACTAATCAAAATTGGAATTTTGATATTTATAACAATGAGAAGTTTACTATTAATAATATTACAAGGGGAACATATAAATTTAATGAAGGTGATTGTCAAGGTTATAACATAAAATCTTTAACAGTAGATAATCAAGTTATTTCTTTGAATAAAGGTGTTTTTGAAATTGGTATGTCAGATGATGGTAATGTAACTTTAAACGGAAAAAAGATAGGTAATAATAATCCTGTGATAAAAATAAATATAGTTAATGAATCTAATCCACTTAAATTTTTTAATAGTAGTAATGTAATAAGAAATACATTTGAAAAATGTAAGTAATATAAGCCCATAAAGCAATATTTATATACTAAGGTATTTACTTCAATTTAATTGAGTAAATACCTTATTTTTTATGAAAACTTTTATAGTATTTTATAGATAAACTTAAGTTAATAACTTTAATAATATGTAAAATAAATAATAATATATATTAAAAGCAAGAATACATTAGATATTAGAACATTAAATATATATTTTTTTATTTAAACTAACTTTAATACGAAAAATAAACAAATAAAAGATAATATTAACTAAAGGATATTTTACCTCATTTATAATAGATGTTAATATTAAGATAAGATTTGGACAAGATGTTGAGAGGGATGATAATTATGAGTCAAAAAAGATATGATGAAGTTGTCATTGAAAAAGAAAAAACAAAAACAAATGAATTAAGAAAAGAACAAGAAAAAATGGCTAACAAAATAAAAGAAAAATAATTACATAAATAAGACTACACCAATAAAATAAAAGAACATATTGTTTGATTAAGTAAATCTTAATTAAGCAATATGCTCTTTCTTTTTATGTGAAGAAATTTAATTTTATACTGTCATTATTTTTAAAGTATTATCTTTAAATGATGAATCTCTATTAGAAGTAAGCACTATAATAGTATCCAATCTATTTGCAATTTTATTTTTTAATACAAAGTTTCTACAATCATCTAAAAATTTATTATCGCTTATAAAATCATTATATACAAAAGGTGTTACACCGTATTGCAATAATAAACTTCTAGCAACCTCCTTATTAGGTGTTATTGCAATTATATTAGCTTTAGGTCTGTATTTTGATATAGATTTAATCTTTTTACCATCTAAAGTATTTATTAATATAGCTTTAGTTGGAAAGTTATTAGCCATATTGACTATAGAAGAATACATTATATCATCATATCCTAAGGTTTTATTTATACATTCTTCTAATATTTTATTTTTAATTTCTAATTTGTTTTCTCCATCTTTTAATAATTTGCATAACGTATCTAATACTTCAATTGGATTATTACCTATAGATGTTGATCTTGTAAGCATAACTCCATCAGCATTATCAGATATTATTGTGAGTATATCGCTTATTTCAGAACGATTAGGTTTATTAAATGTAATCATTGAACTTAATATTTGATTAGCAACTATAGATATTTTATTATTTTTAATACATTTATTTATTATATTTTTTTGAATTGCTGGTATTTCTTCGTATTTAATAGTTATACCCATTTCATTTCTACAAATAATAACCCCATCACAAAAACTTAGTATATCATCAATATTGTTGATACAATCAATATTTTCAACATTACATAATAATTGAGTAATTGAGCTTTTTCTATATTCTAATATTTTATCAAAATATAGTAATATATCACTTTTAGTTCTTACAGAAGATACAGAAATAAAATCAGCACCAATATTACAAGCAAATTCAATATCCTTTTCCATTAAAGTTGTAATTAGAGGTTTTTGTTCTTTTATTTTAGAGCAATTTAATTGTTTATTTGCAGATATAAATCCTGGAACTATAACCTTGCATTTAATTTCACGTCCTTGAATTTCAATAACTTCAAGTTGAATAAGACCATTATCTATAAATAGTTTATCAGAAGGGGATAAAATTTTATGTAGATATGAGTTTGATATGGAGCACCTAGTATCATCTCCAATAATTTCACTACCACATAAGAAAGAAAAATTTTGACCTTTCTTTAGAGCAAAGCCACTATTTATAAAAGAGTTAGTTCTAATTTTATTGTCTTTAATATTTATAAGAATTGCTGTAATTGTATTTAATTCTTCGTCAACTTCCCTTAAAAGCTTAACAGCAAGTTTTGCTTCATCATATGAATAATGCAATAAATTTATTCTTGCTACGTTCATACCATGATTAATTAATGTCTTTAAGCTTTCTTTATTAAAATTAGATTTGTTTAAAGTAGCTATTACTTTTGTTTTTTGCATTATATCACCTCAAATAATAAATTTGTAAATTGTTATAATAAGATTATACATATTTAAATATAAAAAAGGGGTTAAATTTATTTAATTATTTAAATGTTTACAAATTTTGTCTTACGAAAATGTAAGTTAAATGAAATATAAATAAATATGAGATTATATGTAAAGAAGTTAATA
>ERZ1463036.297-NODE-297-length-10995-cov-14.330347_pt1 | contig 10995 bp, 15 predicted proteins | sample MGYA00564485_ERZ1463036 | MGnify/ENA primary metagenome ERZ1463036 (study PRJEB39244, sample SAMEA3635127) | Helicobacter pylori | study: EMG produced TPA metagenomics assembly of PRJEB11511 data set (Assembly of a 5300-year-old Helicobacter pylori... | reverse complement strand
TCTTTTACTAAAACTAACTCTCCTTTTTTGATTTTAGTATCAACATTAGCTTTAGCAACAGAAGGTATGTTAGTTACAACAGAAGGGACTGCATAAGTTATAGATTGACTAAGTGGAGTTCCTGCTATAAACCCTGCTACATATGCACAAAATTCATCAGCATTTAAAGTGTCGCCACTATCCACTTCAACATTATCTTGTGTAGAGTTTATAATATACTCATTATCAGCATTAGACATATTTAAAACTGCTTGAACTCTGTATTTGATGTCTTTATCCATCTTCACAACAAGTTCTTTTATGCTTGATTTGTCCTGTTCTTGAGCTTCGGGCATTGTTATAATATTAAACTCTAAAGATTCTAACTTATCAGTTATATCGCTTGCGTGACCTTCATTTGCAACGACACAAACATAAATTTTTTGAGGTCTATATACATAACCACACAAAGCTAATTTTATATATTTTTTATTCTTTTCAGAAAGTCCAGCAGGGATATCATACTCACCTACTATTTCGTGTATTCCATTTTCAGCACTATCTTTTAATATAAGCGCTACAACTCCAGAGTTGCCCCTCTTAAAAGCCGTTTTACCTCGATTTTTGAAAGATACCGATATATTCGGTAAACCTATCTTAGAAGTCATTTAATCACCTCTTCCTTAAATTCTTATAGATACACTTCCTATAAGTTCTCTCTCTTTTTCTTCAATTTGAATACTTTCGCTATATTTTACAGTAATTAAAAAATCTAGCACCTCACTAACTTCATCTTCAAAGAAATTAGCTTCCGTACTAGATATATTTAAAACTCTATCTTTAACTTTTAATGTTCTAGCAAATAAAATGTTTAAATCACTTGCTATACCATATCTTTTTAAATCATCTTCTCCAAAATATTTTACACTTACTATAACTCCTTTTAAATTAGAAGTATTTGAAAATGTAGTCGTTTCAAGTGGTAGAAGCTTAACATAAAAACACTCTTTATTAAATATACCTTCTTCATTCTTAACAACTACATCAATATCTTTATACTTCTTACTTAAAATCTTAGTTATAGAGTACAAAATGTCTTTATAGGATAGCATAAAACCCACCTACTCCCATAAATTATCTATCAATATTTCAAATTCATCTTCTAAAGTTTGTTCAATCTCTTCAACACTTTTTTTTAGCATATATCTACCCTCTACAAAACTTCCACCTCGAGTTCTGTGCCCACATTCAACTGGTTCGGCATATTTGATATTAGTTGATACAATAACTTCATCCTCGCCAAGCTCCATATCCCAGCTCCTTCTTAAAGTACCAGTATCGACTGGAGTTTTCTTTTTTACACTTCTAAGAAGTTCAGTTCCAGTTTTTTTTAAGTATTTTGTAGTTTCTTTATTAAAAATTGAATATATTTTATCTAATGTTTCACCAAACTTATCTTCATCCCTAATTTCCATTAAACTCTTTTCCTTTCAGTTAAGAATAAAGTTAAGTGAGAAGGGTAACAAAAAGGCTCGGAAGCTAAATAAGTAGTTGTTTTCCCTAAAGAAGTAACCTCTACTGTATCACCTTCTTTTATGTCAACGTTTGGGTTTACAAATAGTTGGTCCGTAGATACTATCTTACCTACACCATCACTTTTCATAATAGAAACAACACTATCTCTTTTACTTAAAGCACATTTTACATTATCAGCCATTACTTTTAATTCCGTAGTAGTTACTCCAGTATCTTCATTTCTTGCTTTTACTTTACGTTTTATAGTACATCTATCAAAATAAGTTAATTCAAGTATTTCAGCTTCGGTCATATCATTTCCTCAACTTTCTAAATTGATTAAGTACTTTAATATCATTTGAATCAAATTCAGTAGGTCCTAATACTTCTGTTTTAACTTCGCTAACATTGTATTCTATTCTAGTATCTCCTCTAGTTATTGCTTTTACACTATTGTTGCTGCTATTATCAATAACTGCACTATTTCCGTTTACCTTATCCCTCATAATATTATATACTTTTTCTTCTATAAACCCCTCGAGTGTTGAATTTAAGTCTTTTCTATTACAATAAGATAGTACTTTGTTAGTAATTTTATTTATTTGATATAAAATAAGTTGGTCATATTTATCATCACTTAACCCAAGTAACATTTTTATATTTTCAAGCATTAAATCACCTGCTTTCTAGCTAAATTAAAAGAAGCTAGGTTTTACCCTAACTTCTCTATTAATTCAGCCTTTTTCATAGAAGAATAACCTTCTATACCTTTCTCTTTAGCTAACTTTCTAAGTTCATCTACAGTCATTGAGTTTAAATCAACTTGACCCTTAACCATTTCTTCTGTTTTTTCAATTCCTTCACTGTTCATTTCAGTATGATTGCCCTCATTTTTCAGGGCATCAGCTGGGTTTAACTGTAGCTATAACTATTTCATCAGCTCTTTCAAAAGAAGGTAATCCTATCATAGATACTTTTGTGTTAACATTGACTGGATCAGTTTGTTTAGTTGTAGTAATAGCTATACCTTTTTCAACTAAAGATACCTCTGCATTAGTAGCACCTGACATAAGGTCTGACTCTTCTGGAGTAGTACCTAACCAAGTATTACCTAAGTTGCCATCAGGCAATAATGTAAATACATTATCTTTAAAATAACTAGTAGTAACTCCTGCTTCTGATTTATATTTCTTAGAATATATTTCTATAACTAAATTTAATTCTTCCTCTATAAACTTTTTAACTTTTGCCTTAGTTATAGCAACTCCTGCATTTATACCTTTTATAGCATCTATTATCCCTTTGTTCTTAACCAAATAGTTAAATGTTACAGAGTTACATATAGCTCTAGTTGGTCTTGACCCAGTTCTGTCCTCTGCATCATTCATCCACTTTTCTATATCTCCTATTATATCCGCAGATGCTTGCGACCAATCAGAAGAAACCTTTTGATCCTCAGCTAATTGGTAATCATAATTTAAAGCTTTTTCAGTTCCACTAGAATCTTTACCTTTTATAGCAATTTTACCTTCACTTAATAATTGCATTCTCATTCTTTCAAGTTGTACTTTTGCACCTTCAACTAAAGTTGTTGCATCATCAAATATATTCTTAGTTATTAAATCTATATACGGTTGATTTGCTGTATTACCTTCTAATTTATTTAATTCTTGCCTATCTGATTCTTTTATCAACATAGATTCTTTGAAGAAAGGCATTTCAGTGCTTACATCTGCAAATCCTACTCTATCTCTTATTTCTGCTTTAGCATCAAAAGCACTAGATTTCAAAGCTACTGGAAGTCCTTTAGATCCTTTTATCCATTTTAAGTCTAATCCTAATTTTTTATCTAAAGGGAATAAAACTTCTCCTAAAAATGGAGGTCTATCCTTTTGCATAGCATTGTAATAAACTCCTATTTCCTTTGCTTTAACTATATCGTATATACTCATATATATTAATCCTCCTTAAATTATATAAATTTTATCATTGGTAAAGCCGTTATAGCTGCTGATTCTGGTTGAGCTGGAATCTTTGATTTATCTATAAATCCATGTATAACCAATGCTCCCGTTTCATCGCCATTTGTAACATCTACATCATATAAAACAACGCCTTTTGCAGTAGCATTGTTAGCAGGCAATATAGTTCCTGCTTTTACTATTTTCTTATCTCCTACAGTAGTTGCATTATCTTGAGTTAATATAACTTGTTCTGATACAAAGTGATCATATTTTAATATTTCTTTGTTATTTGTATATTTAGTTACCTTTATTTTTCCCATTAGTTAGCACCTCCAAAGTAATTATGGTTATTTGGATTTGATTCTATTGATTGTTTAGCTAATCTTTCACCTAAACTTTCAACCTTTCCTCCACTTGAATTTCCGCCTTTTGGAGTATATGTATAAGTCTGATTATGATTAAATTTTTCTTTCTCTAGTTCTTTAAAAGCATCTTTATTGCTTTCTTGTAATTCTTTAATGAAATTAGATGCATCTTCACCAAATTTATCTTCATTTAATTTAAAATTTTTTTCTTTAAATTTATTAATTATAGCTTCTTTAGCAATAGAGCTTGTAAAGTCTATCTTATTTTCTTCAAAGAATTTTTCCACTTTTTCAATATAATCCTTAGCAGCATTATCTTTTTTTAGAGTTTCTAGTTCTTTAAAGACAGAATCATACTTATCAGCTTTCTCAAAGCGTTCCTTGTACTCTTCCTCTTTTTTCTTTATAGCTTTTTCTATCTCTTTTGCAACATCGACTTTACCAGCTTTTAAATCCTTAATTTCTTCAACATAATCTTCTATGTCAGTTTTATATTTTTCTATGTCTTTGCCATTCTCGGCCATTATTTTGTCTATAACTTCACTATCAAGACCTAATTCTTTTAAAAAACTTCTCTTCATTTTTACCTCCTAAATTTACGTTTTTTACGAGTTTTACATCTCGAATTTTTAGGTAGTTTCATTGTTCTTTTACGTCTATCAATAAAACTAAAAAGACATTAAAAAAGTCGGTTATAGCATTGCTAAGTCCGACATTCTCCTCATACACTTGGTATATGAGCATAAAAAAAGACTAGATAAAATTTAATCTACTGCATTTAATAATTTATTTATTATATGTCCCAAGAACGTTTCTCTCTATTCTATCTTCAACTCTTCTATTCATCCACATTAAAGCTTCTTCTATGTGAGTTAAAGCTACTGCATTTTCTCTGCTCGCAAACGGTCCAGCTTGGAAACATTGTAATCTATGTCTTACTATTTCTAATAAGTCAGAATCTATTACTCCATAACATGAGCCTTCTTCTCGTCTAGGTCCGCATTGGAATTGTATAGTTGCAGCTGTATAATTTTCTTCTGTTTTTCCAACTGGATGTAGTATATATTCGATCACGTATTGATGATTAGCTCCCCCCAGGACCTTTTTCATCCATTGCATAAACATCATTTAATTTTTCTCTTTTTTGAATAGTACTTAACTTTTGCATAATATCACCTCATAAAAAAAGAAGCTCTTAAGCTTCCACATATTTTTTATACCATTCATCATATTTCATATTGCTAGGAACTTCTATTCCTTTACCATTTTTATCTCTAGCAAATCTTGTACTTAAGCTATCACCTTCAATGTATGGTATTTCTGTACTCCTACATCTCGGATGCATAGGACTCGCATTAACTCCCACTTGACGTTCAGATAACTTAAATACTTTACCATCTAAACTTTGACATATCTTAGATGTCCTAGTATCTAAGGTAGCTAAGAATTCATATTTTTCAACTCCAGTCTCTTTAAAAGCCCTCGAAGTAGCTTCAGACATTACATAACTATGCTCTGTATTAATAAGTGAGATAGCTCTTTCATAACCAACATCCATAACCTCACTTACTCTTCTAGCTACAGTCCTTGAGGATTCTCCTCTAGTTATCATTTGTGTCATTTCAGTTTCAAGTATATCTTTTAACCTATCTCTATTAGTTCCCCATATCCTTTGTGAGTAATTTTTACCACTCCATGGATAACTAAGTATTTCTTTTATTAACTTTTCATCAACTTTTGCAAAAGAAGCTCCAACTCCTACATATTTTTGAACATCATATATAGTTTTGTAATAACTATCTTTCACACTAGCCTTTAAAAGCTCAGTAGTCCCTGTATAAACTTCTGAATAAGTATTGTTGATATGCTTATTAATTTGATACTTAATTTCTTCTAGTCTACTAATCCTTGATTTCATAGCTAATGTATTAAGCTCTATCAATAACTTTTCATCCCCAGTGGACTCAATAAGGCGTATATACTCTTTTAAGTCATATCTCCATTCTCTAAACTCTTTAGATGTTAAATACTTTTCAGCTTCCACGCAACTTAATTTATTATCTTTTGCATATCTTTGAAATAAAGTGTTTATCTCCTTTTCTATTTCTTTAGAAGCTTTTACAAATTCTCTATTAAGTTTTTGCTCTAGTTTTTTAACATCCTTCATTTGCTCATTTAGCTTTTGTTGCTCTCTTTTAAGCCAATACTCTTTACTATTCATCATCGTTTCCTAAGTCTGAATAATCATCAATCATGCGCTTATTTTGTTTTTTAAAAATCTTTCCAACTTCCTCTGGATTATCAACCCAAGGATGATTTCTCCAAATTAATTCATCAGGTATAATACCTTTACTAATTTGAGCTATTTGAGCAGTCTCTAAATCATTTGAAATCATATTTCTTGTCCATGTTTGACTTATCTTTTTATTTTTATCAATAGATAAAAATTTCAATATCGCCCTTATTAATTTATTATAAGAGGAATTAAACTCAGTTTCTAACAATCCAGACTTTAACTCTAATTTTCTATAGAAAAACTTAAGAGCAACCCCACTAGCATTACCTACAGATTCTACATCTTGTTGAAGTCCTTGGCCACTTTCATATATCTGTTTTTTTAATATTTCTAGAATAACTTTTCTAGCTTCAACAGGTATTTCTATTTGAAGAGTTTTAACTCCACCACCTCCACCAGAACCATCATTCTCAGTTTTAATAGCCTTGAACCTTTTTAAATCTCCAAGAAATTCTCCTAAGTCCTCTCCTCCGTAGTTTTCAAGGATATATATAATTTGTTGAATATCTTCTAAGTCATTAGCAAATCCACTCATAACTTTATCGTATAAGTCAACTAATGCTTTGTATTTAGATAAATCACTTCTTTTTAATGAATTATTAGCAAACTCTATAAACGGAACATCTCCTAAGGTATGTTCAATACTTTCATGTTCTTCAATTATTTCATCACCTGTATAAGAGTCTTTAAATTTCCACCTTTTCATAGTTTCTTTTGTCCAATATTCTATATAGTAAAACTTTTGGTCATCTATCTTATCTTCAACAGCTTCCGATACTGCATAATATCTAATTAAAGCATTAAGAGCTCTTTCCAATCCGTTGTCATAGATAGGAATAATTTCCTCTGTATTTACTAGCTCATATTTAAATTCTTTCTTTTCATCTTCTTCCTTTATCCAATAATGCAACCATGAACAACCAACGTTAGAAGCTTCTATGCATAAGTTCTTAGATTTTCTAGTAAAATCATCCCCTAATACTTTATCAACTTCTGTATTTATCTTTTCATCATTTTCTATATCAAATATAACAGGATAAGTAAACATATATGAAGCTTTCTCATCTACTAATAGCTGATGGAAATTATGAGCTATTCTATTATCAGCACTTCTTAATGGGTCTTTGCCTTCATCTTTAGGCCTAACACCAGTCTTAAGAATATCATTTTCAACCTTATAGTATTTCTTTTCTTCTAGTATTGTTTCAGCTCTACTCTTATCATTAGCTACTATTTGCTTTATTTTTTCTATTTTCATATACTCACCTCCTATTTAAATACTGATATGCCTTGTTTTTTATCAACTACTGTATTACAGTAATATCTAATTTGGTCCATACTATGATCGTGTTCTTTAACAGGTTTATCATCGCCTTTTTTACAAGCTTCATCATCCCAAATATAAGAACTAAATTCTTTGAAAGTATCTTTACAGCTTTCATCAAATAGTATTTTAGTTTCAGTTAATAAGCTAGATACTAGTCTTATTCCATCTAGTACTGCATTTTTAGCTTGTTTAACCTTAAACTTATCTTTCTTTAATTGAGCTATAAAAGAAGCTGCAGAAGGGTCTACTATTACAAACCTTATTTTGTATCCGTCTACAAATTCCTTAAGATCATTAGAATACTCTACATCTGTTTTTTGAATTCCTGTATCTCTTCCAGAATAATAATACTCTTTAATCATTACATGCTTATTATCAAAAGTTTTACCCCATAATCCAAATGAAGTAGGGTTTTGAGTACCGTAGTCACAAGATACATAATATTCTTTATATTGATAATCAGAAGCTTTAACAACATGCTTCTCTTTATCAAACATAGAATATATAATACCTTCTGCTACTACCCATAATCCTAAAATATATCTTTGATAGAATATACCAGAATACATACCTGCATATCTTTTTTTAATCTTTTCTGATAATGAAAGATTATCATCCATTGTAAAATGCAAATAAAGTATATTCTTTTCTTCTTGTTTATCTATCCAATTAGTTTTAAACCAATGGTAAGGTCCGTCTGGGTTACAGTTAAACCAAAACTTCGAACCATCAACAGAACAACGACCTGTAGCCTGGTTAACAAATGACTCAGGCATTAAAGCAACCTCATCAAAGAAACATCCAGCTAATGTTATACCTTGGATTAAGTCTTGGGACCTTTCGTCTTTTCCTCCGAAAATATAAAAATAGTTAGTAACTTCTCCTTTACTAACTACCATAAGATTATCTGCTCTTTTATCTTCAACTTTATATTTTCTTGCTTTAAGCATAAGCTTTAACCAGAATAAAACATTACGCCTAAATGACCCTATAGTCTTACCACACATACCAAAACTTTGACCATTAAAATTACTCATAGCCCAAACCGTGTATGATAATGACATAGATATTGTCTTACCACTTCTGATAGCTCCATCTGCTATAATTCCGTCTTTATCACTTACTGGACTATTTGGGAGCCACCAAGTTAAAACTTTCTTTTGTTTCTTAGAAAATGGACTGAATTTGATAGTAGCTTTCTTTACTGTCCCTAAACCTCTGCTAGATCTGATTTTAGCTACTTTTTCTTTAAGTTTATTTATTCTATCCTTAATCATCCCAAGCATCTCCTACTTGAGCTTCTAAAGCACCTATAAATCCATCATCTTCAACTTCATCTTCTTGTCCACCTTGCTTCATTATTTCAAGTTCAAGCTTCATTACTGTAAGTTCTAGTTTCTGTTCATCTAGTTCAAACTTATGTAATGAATCTATAGCCTTTTGCTTTTTATCTTGAACTCTAGTTAAGCCTTCTTCTATACTTTGTATTTGACCTAAAGTAGCTTCATATTCATTTAGTTCTGTATCCATGCCTTTTTCAACACCGCTTTTAGTTGAAACTAATGTCATTTCCTTTTCTTTTAAAAGTTCTATTCTTTTTAACATTCTTCTTTCTCTAACTGTAAGAAGCTGAATCTCTTGTTCTAATAACTTCTTTTTTTCAATTTCTATATTATTTATTAGATTAAGTTCATCTGCTTCTAATGTATCAAAGAATATACTTTCAAACTCTCCAGTTTTAACTGCATGTTTATTACCAGGAGGTCCAGTGGCATTTTTATTTCCTGGCTGACCACCTTTTTTCTTTTTAGAACGTTCTTTATTATTATGGAACGTTCCATTTAATTGAGACTCCCAACTATCTTTATTCTTCCACCCTCTAACTGTCCCTGGTGATATACCTAAAATACTAGCAATCTCAACTAAATCAATATTCCCATTGTGCTCTTTATATATTTCATATGCTTTATCTCTATTTGGACTTCTTACCCTTGCCACATCACCACCTCACTTATTCGTCGTTTTGTAAAATAAAAAAGAACTCCATTTCTAGAGTTCTATATATTCTTTAATTACTATATATCTGTTCATCAGTGAATACATCTCTTGCCCATCCTTCAATCAATGTAATCTTAAACTCAATGTGAGTGAAGTATTTAAGACTTGACATAAACTAACCTCTTATTTTTAAAAAAAAATTTCAACTATGATATTTTATCAACAGCCTCTATATATTTAGGGTTATTTAACAGAATATTATGACATTCTATCAAATGATTTATCATTAAAGTTAATTCTGCATCACTACTTTCAAAGTTCATTCCATGTACTAATTCATTTCTAAAGTCAGTAATTTGTTTAATCATATCAAAAGTTTCATCATCAATAATGCCATATGTGTACAATTTTCTGGCCATAACAAAAACCGGGTATCTTACTATTTTTCCATCTCTAGTACTCATAATAGTAAGAATTTCTTCTAGCGTTTTATATTGGTTAAGAAAATACATAGAATCTGGATATATATTTTCCACTATATTTTCTACTACTCTAGATTTGAAATTCTCATCTACATTTACTTCATCTAACTTTCTCATAACACCTTCTAATTTAGGAGCTATTTCATCTACTAAAATTATAATTCTTTCATACTCATTTTTTTCTAATTGGTTATTGTGAGCAACTTTGCATCTTAACTCATATAATTCTTTCCATCTAGTATTAAGAAACTCACCTTCACACTCAACAATTTTACTAAAATATCTATCCCAATTAGATTTTTTTATTATGTCTTCAATATTAAAATCGTTAATTTTTTTAGATTTTTTAATCTCTTTATTGAAATTTTCATATGTTTTATTTGGATATTCTTTAAATAAAAAATCTGAAAGAGTTATAAAATCAGTTTTATATAAATAGTCATATTGTCTATAATTATTTTCTTTTTTTGCTATAGATTTTTTAATCTCATCTGATATAACAGTCTTATCCCAATCCTCACCTATATTTATCATCATAAACTTTGTAAGTAATTTTCTCATTGTATTTTCTATTCTATTTAGTAAAGGGTATGATTGTTTGCAATAATAAATACTTATATCATCCCATAATACTATAACTCCATTGTCTGAAACTTTATTTAAAACACATTTTATACCTCTTAAAAATTCTTCATATAAATTTAAATTATCCAAATTATCACAAATAAATGTCATATGAAAAAAATTTACCTTTTCTTTGATAGTTAACTGAACTTTATAATTTATATTTAGTTCCTTATAAGTAATTTTATCACCATTTATTTTTATTTTTTCATTACTACATAATAAGTGATTAAATGCTTTTTTTGTAGAACAATTAGTAAATATATTTTTAGAATTAATTGAAATTAAATACTCTACAGTTAATTTTGATTTTTCTTCCATATAAAATTCCCCACTTTATATAATATTTCAACTGTATTTTATCATATAATTCAATTTTTTACCATTTAGAATCACCTTTTATACAAAATAAAAAAGCCAGGTGAGAGGTCCTGACTTTTTCTGT
>ERZ1463036.296-NODE-296-length-11039-cov-33.113802_pt1 | contig 11039 bp, 6 predicted proteins | sample MGYA00564485_ERZ1463036 | MGnify/ENA primary metagenome ERZ1463036 (study PRJEB39244, sample SAMEA3635127) | Helicobacter pylori | study: EMG produced TPA metagenomics assembly of PRJEB11511 data set (Assembly of a 5300-year-old Helicobacter pylori... | reverse complement strand
AAAATGGAATGTATATGGATGAAAAGAATATAGGAACAAATGCAATGGCAATAGCCCTTGAAGAAGATAAGTCAGTTCAAGTTACTGCAGATGAACATTATATAAATATATTTAAGGGTCTAACATGCTCTGCAGCACCTATACATGGAATAGATGGAAATATAATAGGAACACTTAATTTAACATCTAACTGGAAAAATAAACATTTACATACATTAGGTTTGGTATTGTTTGGAGTAAAAGCTATAGAGAATGAATTAGAAAGACATCACATTAGTGAGGTATTAAAAGAAACTTATAATTATGTAGGAAGTGTAATAAATAATGTTGGAAAAGGAATAATTACTGTTGACTGTGATGGTAATATTAACAATGTAAATAATTTAGCTATAGAATTGTTAGATGTTGTACAAGGAGATTTAATAGGAAATAAAATTGATAGTATTATTCCAGGATGGAATAACATATATATGAATTTTAAAAATAAAAATTATAATGCGTACATAAAGGAAATGAAATTATTCAATAAGAATATAAGATTAAAAGTAAAAGCTATAAGATTAAAAAATAAAATCGTTGGAGCTGTTATTATAATCACAAATGAAGGGGAAAGAAGAATTAATAAAGACTTAGGGGCTTATAAAACTTTTGATGATATATTAGGGGAGAGCGATGCTATATTAAATGTAATAACAAACTGTAAGATAGTAGCCAACAGTCCTTCTACAATATTAATTCAAGGGGAAAGTGGTACAGGAAAGGAAATTTTGGCACAAGCAATACATAATTATAGTTATAGACGAGAAAACAAATTTGTTGCTATAAATTGTGGTGCAATACCAAAAAATTTAATAGAAAGTGAACTTTTTGGATATGAAGAAGGAGCTTTTACAGGAGCTAAAAAAGGTGGGAAAATAGGAAAATTTGAACTTGCAAATGGAGGAACAATATTTTTAGATGAGATTGGAGAAATGCCACTTGAAATGCAAGTACATCTGCTTAGGGTAATACAAGAAGGTAGGATTTGTAGAGTTGGAAGTGATAAGGAAATTCCAATTGATGTTAGAATAATTGCAGCTACAAATAAGGATTTAAAGTCAGAGGTTAACAAAGGTAACTTTAGAGAAGATTTATTTTATAGATTAAGTGTTATTCCAATATATTTACCGCCTCTTAGAGAAAGAAGTGGAGATGTAGAGAAATTAATAAAGCATTTCTTAAGAGTGAAAGCTTTTAAACTTAATAAAGAAGTTCCTAAAATAAGCGAAAGTTTATATAATAAGTTAATAAATTATTCATGGCCAGGAAATATAAGGGAACTTGAAAATTGTATAGAAAATATAGTTAACTTAGATGGTGATATGTCTTACGAATTTACAGGAGATATATTGAGCAATGAAGTTTCTATGGATACATGCAAAAGAAAATGTAAAAAAGAAAAAGATATTAATTATGATAATGAAAATGATGATAAAGGAATATATATAAAAATAGGAAATGGATTTAATATAAAAGATATAGAAAAAACTTTAATTGAAAGAGCAATAAAATTTAATGATTATAATATGAGTAAAACCGCAAAGTCTTTAGGGATAAGCAGAAATACTTTGTATTATAAGATAAACAAGTATAGAATATATTAAACATAAAATATGTTAATTAATATTACAATGTCCTAAAAAAATACAGTATAAAAGTATACATGTAATAATATATTACAAAAATAAACTTTTTTATTTGAGTTTAATTTGTTAAAAAAATGACATACTTACAAGGGTTTTTGAGAATTTATTTTAAAATAGGAATATTGGCATGAAAGTTGCTAATATATTTAAGTGTTGATAATAAAAATTAGAATTTTGAATATTATGAATTGAGGGGAGTTTTTTATATGGCAAGATTTACATTACCAAGAGACATTTATCATGGAAAAGGTTCAATAGATGTATTAAAAGAAATAAAAGGTAAGAAAGCCATGATAGTAATGGGTGGAGGATCAATGAGAAGATTTGGCTTCTTACAAAGAATAGAAGACAATTTAAAAGAAGCAGGTCTTGAAGTTCAAGTTTTTGATGGTGTTGAATCAGATCCATCAGTTGAAACAGTTATGAAAGGTGCAGAAGCTATGAGAAGCTTTGAACCAGATTGGATTATAGGCCTTGGTGGAGGTTCACCAATAGATGCTGCTAAAGCTATGTGGATATTCTATGAATACCCAGATTTTACTTTTGAACAAGCTATAGTTCCGTTTGGATTACCAGAGTTAAGAAAAAAAGCTAAATTTATAGCTATAGCTTCAACAAGTGGTACAGCAACAGAAGTTACTGCATTTTCAGTAATTACTGACTATAAAGCTAAAATTAAATATCCATTAGCTGATTTTAATATAACACCTGATATTGCTATAGTAGACCCAGAACTTGCAGAAACAATGCCAGCTAAATTAGTTGCACATACAGGTATGGATGCAATGACTCATGCAATTGAAGCATATGTATCAACAATTGCAGATAACTTTACAGATCCATTAGCTCTTAAAGCCATTGAAATGGTTAGAGATAATATAAAGAAATCATATGATGGAGATAGGGAAGCAAGAAGTGAAATGCATGATGCTCAATGTTTAGCAGGAATGGCATTTAGTAATGTTTCACTTGGAATTGTTCATTCAATGGCTCATAAAATAGGAGGAGTATTCCATGTACCACATGGATGTGCTAATGCTATATTACTTCCATCAGTTATAGAATTTAACTCAGTAGAATGTGAAGAAAGATATGCAAAAATAGCAAAAATGCTTGAACTTGAAGGAAAGAACAATAAAGAGTTAACAAAATCATTAGTTAAATTAATAAGAAAATTAAATGAAGAGCTAAATATTCCAAAAACATTTAAAGATTATGGAGTAGATGAAGCTGAATTCATATCATATTTAACATACATGGCAGAAAATGCAGTTTTAGATGCATGTACAGCTACAAATCCAAGAAAGATAGACAATGATCAAATGGCTAGACTTTATAAAGCTGCTTTCTATGGAGAAGAAGTTAATTTTTAGTATTTAGTTTCATGGTAAGAAAAGCCTTAGAATACTAGCTAAGCATAAGATTTTTCTTGAAAATTCTAGTGTTAGTCTTGTATTTTAAGACTTTTCTTTTTGAAAATAATCCTTCTATTAATGTGAATAAAGAGGTGTATAAAATTTATGTATAAAATAGTTTCAAAAAGAAAACTTACAGACAATATATATTTAATGGATATAGAAGCTAAGAGAATTGCAAAATCAGCAAAACCAGGACAATTTATAATTATAAAAATAGATGAACACGGGGAAAGAATTCCTCTAACAATAGCAGACTTCGATAAGGAAAAAGGAACTGTTAGTATAGTATTCCAAGTAGTTGGTAAGGGAACTAAAGATTTAGAAAACTTAGAAGTCAATGATTACATAAGTGATTTTGTGGGACCTCTTGGAAGGCCTAGTGACTTTGTGTCAGAAAATATAGAAGATTTAAAGAAAAAAAATATTATATTTATTGCAGGTGGAGTAGGAGCAGCTCCAATATATCCTCAAGTTAAGTGGATGAAAGAACATGGTATAGATGTTGATGTTATTATAGGTGCTAGAAGTAAAGACATATTAATATTAGAAGATGAAATGAAAAAGGTAACTAATAATTTATATATAGCTACTGATGATGGGTCATATGGATTTAATGGAAGAGTTACTGATATGTTAAATCATTTAGTTAAGGACTTAGGTAAAAAGTATGATGAAGCTATAGTTATAGGTCCAATGATAATGATGAAATTTACATGTATGTTAACTAAAGAGTTAAATATTCCTACAATAGTAAGTTTAAATCCTATTATGGTTGATGGAACTGGAATGTGTGGTGCATGTAGAGTAACTGTTGGAGATGAGGTTAAGTTTGCATGTGTTGATGGTCCAGAATTTGATGGGCATTTAGTTAATTTCGATGAAGCAATGAGAAGACAAGCTATGTATAAAACAGAAGAAGGAAGAGCTATATTAAAGAAAATAGAAGGAGATACACACCATGGTGGATGTGGTCATTGTGGAGGTGAGGACTAATGGATATGAAAGAAAGAATGATTAAAATACCAGTAAGAGAACAAGATCCAAAGATTCGTGCAACTAATTTTGAAGAAGTTTGCTTAGGATATAATGAAGAAGAGGCTATTAAAGATGCCAAAAGATGCCTTCAATGTAAAAATCCAATGTGTAGAAAAGGTTGTCCTGTATCAATAGATATACCAGGTTTTGTTAAAGAAGTTTCAGAAGGAAATTTTGAAGAAGCAGCAAAAATAATTTCTAAATATAGTGCACTTCCAGCAGTGTGTGGTAGAGTATGCCCACAAGAAACACAATGTGAAGGTAAATGTGTTCTAGGTGTAAAGGGAGATGCTGTTTCAATAGGTAAACTTGAGAGATTTGTAGCTGATTGGGCTAGAGAACATAATATAGACCTTTCAGAAAAAGAAGAGTCAAAAGGTAAAAAGGTAGCAGTTATAGGAAGTGGTCCAGCTGGACTTACATGTGCTGGAGATTTAGCTAAAAAAGGTTATGATGTAACTATATTTGAAGCACTTCATGAACCAGGCGGAGTTTTAGTATATGGTATTCCAGAATTTAGACTGCCAAAAGAAAAAGTAGTAAAGAATGAAATTGAGAATATAAAAAAATTAGGTGTTAAAATTGAAACAAATGTTATTATAGGAAGAACTATAACTATTGATGAGCTTTTAAATGAAGAAGATTTTGATGCCGTATTTATAGGCTCAGGAGCTGGACTTCCAAGATTTATGGGAATTAAGGGAGAAAATGCAAATGGAGTATTTTCAGCAAATGAATTTTTAACAAGAGTAAATTTAATGAAAGCATTTAAAGATGAGTATGAAACTCCAGTAAGAGTAGGTAAAAAGGTAGCTGTTGTAGGTGGTGGTAATGTTGCTATGGATGCTGCAAGAACAGCACTTAGACTTGGCGCTGAAACACACATTGTATACAGAAGAAGTGAAGCAGAACTTCCAGCAAGAATAGAAGAAGTTCATCATGCAAAAGAAGAAGGAATAATATTTGATGTTTTAACTAATCCAACTGAAATATTAATAGATGAAAATGGATGGGTTAGTGGAATGAAATGTGTAAAGATGGAACTTGGAGAACCAGATGAATCAGGTAGAAGAAGACCTGTAGAAGTTAAGGGATCAGAATTTATTATGGATGTTGATACTGTAATAATGTCTCTTGGAACATCACCTAATCCATTAATTTCATCAACAACAAAAGGACTTGATATAAATAAAAGAAAATGTATTGTTGCAGAGGAACACACAGGTAAAACTTCAAGAGAGGGAGTTTATGCTGGAGGAGATGCAGTAACAGGTGCAGCAACAGTAATTCTTGCAATGGGTGCAGGCAAAGATGCTGCAAATGCAATAGATGAATATTTAAGTAAATAAGTAGGTATAAATCCTTAATTGTATTTAATAATGCAATTAAGGATTTTTTATTTATTAGAATATAAATTAAATGATATAAATAAAATTTGTATTAATTAAAATTATTTTAGTTTATAATTTAGTAAAAAATTATTTAGAAATAAATTTAATTTTACAATAAATTTATTAATTTAATTAAATTAATAGATTTTTATATGTCTAAAATGTAAACAATAAGTTTAAAATAAGAAATTTTTTAAAATATATAGTACAATGTTATTTGTTCAATGTAAACATTAAACACATTGAATTTACATAATATTTTACTAAATTGGACAGAAAGGAAGGCTTGAAATGAATAATAAGAAAAAAGGAATCTCTCTTGTGTTGATTGCAACTCTTTTTTGGGGGATGATGGGTGTTACAAGTAGAACACTTGCAAATTCAGGAATAGATTCAATGAGTATTTCATTTTTCAGATGCTTAATAGCATCAATAGGATTTTCAATATTTTTATTAATTTTTAACAGAAAAGCATTTAGTATTGATTTGAAAGGAATTATAATTAGTGGTATTTATGGAATAGTTACCTTTGGATTATCATTCACTACGTTTAATATTGCAGTGGAAAGAGTACCAATTGCTGTTGCAACAGTACTTATGTTTACTAATCCAATATGGGTAACTATATTTAATGCAATATTTTTTAAAGAAAAAATAACTACAAGAAAAGCAATAATAATATTACTTGCAATAACTGGTTGTATATTAATTTCAAACATATTTGGTGTTGGACTTGAAAATCTTGACATAGTAGGTCTTTTAATAGGACTTTCAACTGGAATATTATTTGCCCTACAACTTGTAATACCTAGATTTTTTGTCGGTACATATTCAAAGGATAGCATGCTTATATATGGATTTATATTTAGTACAATAGCATTAGCATTCTTTACAAACTTTGATGCAATAGGAACAGCCGTAACAAATAATGCATCACCTGCATTTGTTATAGCTAACATATTATCAATAGGTGTATTAAGTACATTTATAGCTAATATAGCATATGTAAAAGCAACTGATTATATAGAAACAGGAGTGGCATCAGTACTTGTTGCGTTAGAGCCGGTATTAGGTAGTTTTTTTGCTTACTTAGTATATGGTGAAACATTAACTGCATTCCAGTTACTTGGTGGTTTATTTATAATAGCAGCTGCAATATGGTTATCACGAATTTCAGATTAAATAAAAATTTTAAAAAGCTACTAGATAAGTTTGGTATCTAGTAGCTTTTAGTATATATTAAATATATAGAATGTTTTAAGTACATTTAAGGGGAAATATTTAAATAGGGAGGCTTTTAGTTATGAAGTCTAAAAATACTAAAGAAAAAATAAATGTATTAAGCTTAATAAATAATACATATAAAAATTTTAAAATAAATTTTTGGGCGTGTACATATTTTGAAATGTGTTATCGAATTTTAACTGCTTTTATATTTGCACCAATTATTTATTTTATACTTAAGTATTTTATGAAAATAGAAGGATTTTTCTCTTTGACTAACAAGGATTTTATAACATTTGGGTTAAGTATTAAGGGATTAATATGTATATTTTTATTACTTATTATGGCTTTTGGTATGATTTTTATTGAGATAGGTGCACTTACATATATTGGGGTAGAATCTCATAGAGGAAATAAGGTTAAGGTTATAGATAGTATATTTAATGTATTTGGTATATTAAAAAATATAATTGATGTAGGTATAATCCCACTTATATTAATTACAGGTGTTATAGGGCCCTTAACAGGAGTTGGACTTTGTAGTTCACTTATTAGAGATTATTCAATACCTCCATTTATAACTATAGAACTTAAAAAAACTTTATTAGGAAAGGGTTTATTAGTCTTAATAGGTTTAACTTTAATATTTTTATTATTAAGATGGATACTTTCAATTCCAATAGTTGTTATTGAAAAAGTAAAAGGAAAAGATGCAATAAAAAGAAGTAATAAATTATATAAGAAAAATAAATGGTTAATATTAAAATCTATTCTTTTATTTGAAATAGTTTTAATATTCTTTTCAATAATAATAGTTTCAATATTTTTATTTGGTGGAATTTCAATTGGAGAATATATATTAGGACCAGAATCTTATGCTAGCAAAATGGTTCTTGGATTTTTATTAATTTTATTTTTTATTATTTTTGTAATAATAACTATTCTAATAACTCCTCTTTTTGTAAGTTTTTTAGTTGAACTTTACTATAATATTCAAAAAGAGAATGTAGAAGAGAGAGTATTTAAAACATTTGAGGATTACAAAAAAAATTCCTTATATAACTTTTCAAAAATAGGATCAACTTGGTTCGTATTTGTACTTATAATTTGCTTTACTATTTATAGTGGAACAATTGCTTATGGAACAGTATTTAATAGAGTAATTAATGATAAAGCTCAAATAACTGCACATAGAGGAGCAAGTAAAGATGCACCAGAAAATACTTTATCAGCAATAAATGAAGCCATAAAGCAAGGAGCTAATTTTGCGGAGATTGATGTACAAACTACAAAAGACGGAAAAACTATATTACTTCATGATAATACATTTAAAAGAACTTCGGGAGTACACAAAGCTCCAAAAGATTTAACTTTAGCTCAAATAAAAGAATTAGATAATGGGTCATTTTTTTCATCTAAATATAAAGGAGAAAAAATACCAACATTAGATGAAGTTTTAAAAAAATCAAAAGGGAAAATAAAGCTTAATATTGAACTTAAGCCAAAAGGAAAAGATGATAAGTTAGTTGAAAATGTTAATAAAATAATAGAAGAAAATCATATGGATAATGATGTTATAATATCTTCAAATAACTTTAATTCTCTTCAAGAGATGAAAAAAATTAATCCTAAAATAAAAGTTGGATATATTGTTCTTGCAGCTTTTGGAGATTTTGAAAACTTAAATGTAGATTTTTTTAGTATGGAACAATCTTTAATAAATTCAAAGACCGTTTATGCTCTTCACGCAATAGGGAAGGAGGTTCATGCATTTACTATAAATGATAAAGAAAGCGCAGAAAAGATGTTAAGGTTAGGTGTAGATAATATAATTACTGATAATGTAAAACTCATTAAAGATACAGAAAAAGAAATGAGAGAAGAAAAGCATTATGATTATGTAACCTTTTATTATGAATCTATTATAAGTATAATAAATTATACAAAAATTTAATTAAATTGGTTGCAAAAACTTAAAAAAATGATATTATATAGTAAAAGAAAATTTAATATTGATAATCCGTTTTAGAAGGAAGAGTAGGTAAGTTAAGCTTTATTAAAGAGAGTTAGTGATGGTGAGATACTAGCAAGAAGAAATTTATTGAATGGACCTTTTAGGAATAAAACGAAATCTATTTTTAGAGAGTAGCATTTATGGTGGGCTGCACCTTATAGCAGATAGAGTATGATAGTACTTGAATTTTAGAGTGGTGATTAATACATAATTAATCACAATTTAGGTGGCAACGCGGAAAATTTATTCGTCCTATGATTTAGTTCATAGGGCGTTTTTTTATTAATAAAAATTAAAGGAGGTGATTTAAGTGTTATGAAATGATGAAGAACTAGGAGAATGGATGAAAAATAAAAAAATAAGTAGAAAAGGAGAAATATATATGAGAAATATTGAAAAAACAAAAAAAATGATAATTAATGCATTATTACTAGGAATAGGTGCTATACTTCATCAAGTTACGCCAGCACTTGGATTACCTATGCAACCAGATTTTGCTCTTATTATGTTATTTATAATTATGATGATAAATAAAAATAATTATAAAACATGCTTAATATCAGGAATGATTACAGGAATATTTACAGCAATGACAACTAAGTTTCCGGGTGGACAACTCCCTAATATGATAGATAAGTTAGTTACAGTTAATTTAATGTTTATCCTTATTATGATAATAAATAAAATGAAATTAATAAAAAATATTTCAGATAATAAGAAAAAAGTTATTGAAAGTTTAATAATATTTCCAATTGGAACTTTAGTTAGTGGATTAACATTTTTATTATCAGCAAGTATTTTAGTTGGGTTACCAGCAGGCTTTACTTCATTATTTGTTGTAGTTGTAATTCCAGCAATAGCAATAAATTCAGTAGTAGGATTTTTCTTATTTAGAATTATAAAAAGTTCTATGAAAGCTATAAGTTTAAAAGAAAATTAAATATAAAACAATTAAAATAAATAATTTATAAAGTTAAAACTGATATTATATTAAATTTTATTGTTATAGATTAAATTGTTTAATATATTTAGTCTATAATAATTAGTTTTTAGTTTAATATCAGTTTTTTTTATGATTTTGTGAAAATTTTAGGAGAAAATTGGAAGAAGTTGAATGAATAAAATGTTTATATTATAATAAAATTGTTGCTAAATTATTAAAATTGTTAACAAATAAAATTGAGATAAATGAGAGGTGTTTTTTTGAAAAGTAAAAAATTAAAAATGATAATAAAAGCGGCTTTAATTATGTTTGCTATATCATCTGCACCATTTTTCGAAAATACAACAACTGCAGATAGTATATCAAACTTAGAAGAGCAATTTTTATCAGTAACTGAAGGGTATGGAAGTGAAGAAGTAGTTGTAGAAAATGGAGTTTCATTAAAATTTGGTGAAACTTTAAATTTATCAAAATATAAAAATGCTAAAATGTCAAATTCAGACATAGTATCAATTAGCAACACAGGGGTTGTTACACCTAAAAAAGAAGGAACTGTTTATTTAAGTAAAAAGATTGGAAATAAAGTTCATGTAATAGAAATTTATGTTTCTAATAGTAAATCGTTTTATTCTTCTAATTCTACAAAAGAAGTGGATAGAAGTTATTACAAAGTATTTATAGATCCAGGACATGGTGGGCATGATGATGGAAGCTCTGCTTTTGGACTAAAAGAAGATGAGTTAAATTTAAAAATAGGATTAAAGATACAAAAGAAATTAGAAGAGAAAGGTATAGAAGTTAAAATGAGTAGAACTTCTGATATATATCTTTCATTAGATGAAAGAGCAGAAATGGCAAATCAATATGGAGCAGATATATTTGTATCAAATCATATAAACTCATTTGAGAAAGAATCAGCTTATGGAATGGAAACATATTATCATAAAGATAAAATAGCTCATAAACCATTAAGTGATGATATACAAGATAATGGAATAAAGGAAACTGGAGCATTTAATAGAGGTGTTAAAAATGCTAATTTTGCAGTTTTAAGAGAAAGTGAAATGCCATCATCACTTTTTGAAGCTGGATTTATTTCAAATAAAGAAGAATCTAATAAGTTAAGGGATGAAAAATATCAAGAAAAACTAGCAAAGGCAGTTGCAGATGGAGTAGAAAAATATTTAAAAGATAATATAAAATTAAATGGAAATAATTCAACTCCAGAAGTTAAACCAGAGGACAAGCCTATAGAAAAACCAACTGAAAAGCCTGATACCTCAATAAAAACAGGAACAGTAACAGCAAGTGCATTAAATGTAAGAAGTG
>ERZ1463036.295-NODE-295-length-11051-cov-8.355948_pt1 | contig 11051 bp, 9 predicted proteins | sample MGYA00564485_ERZ1463036 | MGnify/ENA primary metagenome ERZ1463036 (study PRJEB39244, sample SAMEA3635127) | Helicobacter pylori | study: EMG produced TPA metagenomics assembly of PRJEB11511 data set (Assembly of a 5300-year-old Helicobacter pylori... | reverse complement strand
ATCTACACACCTAGGACACTCTTTCCCTACACGACGCTCTTCCGATCTTAACTCCCTTTATAAGTTACAAATATTAAATTTAACTAACTTCTTTTACTTCTTTAAAAGAAATCCAACCTTTTTTTGCAATGTAATGCATATATGGAACAATTCTATGAATTGAACTATCTAAACTTTCATTACATTCTTTCGCCATCTTTTTTGCAATATCATAGATAGAACTTTTGCCATCTATAAAAAGCCATGCCTTTGAACATAAATCATCAAAAGTTACATCACAAGTAGGAGACTTTTTGTATAACCATCCTACAAATCTTTTTACAGGGTCTTTAACAGAAAAATATATTACAACTTTATCTTTTACTACCTTCCAATTATCATGCTTAATTTCAGGTACATAAAGTAAAAAATTATAATTTGCTTTTTTATTTTTATTTTTTTCTTTCTTATCTTTTCTAAAAAAATTAGCCATATTATTGATCTGCCTTTTGATGTTTTATTTTAAATTCTTTTCCACCTTTAACAGATGAACTATAAAACCAATAAGAAAGAATTAAGAACATTATAAGTGGTAACCAGTTGCTTTGAGTAACACTTGGGATTATATTAGCTCCAAATCCAATATTAATTCCAAGTGTAGTAAATACTGCAACTATTATTCCCATAATTGCACCACCTGCAACAAGTCCTGATGCTGTAAGAACACCTTTTTCAACAGCTTCACCTTTTGCATCCTTATCTTCTTCTTTATTGAATCTCTTTTCTACTAAAACTCTTACAACTCCACCAAATAAAATTGTAGCATTTAAAGTTATTGGAAGATATACACCAAGTGCAACTGGTAAAATTGGAATTCCAACCATTTCACAGAATATTGATATAAAAGCACCTATAAATACTAATGTCCAAGGAATTTGTCCTGTTATAATACCATCAGCTAACATTTTCATAAGTGTAGCTTGAGGTGCTGGAACATTTAATGAACCTAGTCCATAAGCTTTATTTAGCATAAAAATAACAATTGCAACCATAACAGCTGAGAACATCATTGCAACCCACATCCATATGTGATTGTCCTTTGGTGTACCACCAATTATAAATGTTGTCTTTAATCCTTGAGAAGATGCTCCTGCAACACCTACTGCTGCTGCAACTATTGAAGTTACTATTAATGATTTCTCTATACCAACTGAACCACTAAGTCCAGTTAATTTGAATATGATTGCTATAAATAATAGTGAAGCTATTGCCATACCTGAAACTGGATTGTTAGACTCACCTATTATACCAACCATTCTTGCTGATACAACAGCAAAGAAAAATGCAAATAATATAGCTAATATTCCTCCTAATATTCCAGCTTTAAGCATTGGTAAAAGCCATGTAGCAAAAAACCCTACTAAAGCTGCCCCTATAAGCCATACTATTGGAGTTTCTTTATCTGTTCTCTTTGTATTTGCAGTATGTTTTTCTTCCTTAACAACTCCTACTATAGCTTGCTTAAAACTATTTATTATAGTAGGCATTGATTTTGCAAGAGATATAAATCCTCCCATTGCAACTGCACCTGCACCTATATATTTGATATAATTTGACCATATTTCCATAGCTGACATTTGTGATATCAATTTAGTTGATGGAAATATAACATAATGTAATCCTTCCCCAAAGAATTTTATTAGTGGTATTAATCCAAACCATGCAACTAATGAACCACCAAACATTAATAATCCAACTCTAACACCAACTATAAATCCTACTCCAAGAACTGGTGCTAATGTATCTAAACCTATCATAGTTCCTTGATATCCTTTAAATGTATAAGTTGTTTGTCCACCCCATAATTTAAATCCATCTGAAAAAAGATTATATAATCCACCAAGTCCAATCCCAGTTAGAACTGTCTTAAATGAACTTCCACCTTGACTAGCTGTAACTAAAACTTCTGATGCAGCCATTCCTTCTGGATAAATTAATGTTCCATGTTCTTCAACTATTAAATACCTTCTAAGTGGTGTAATGAAAAATATTCCCATAGATCCACCTACAACTATAATAATTATTATAGTTAATAAACTTATATTAAATCCTGCAAGAATAAGAGCAGGTAATACGAAAACTGAGCATCCAGCAGCCGCTTCACCCATTCCTGATAAAGAGCAAGCAAGATTAGCTTCTAGAATATTATTTCTTTTAAAAGAACCCTTTAATATTCCAACAGCTAATATTGCTCCTGGTATAGCTGAAGCTATTGTCATTCCTACTTTAAGTCCTAGGTAAGCATTTGCAGCTGCAAATATACAAGCAATAATAATTCCAACTATTATAGAATATCCTGTAGTTTCTGGCATTACATCCGAAGTTGGTACAAACGGTATATAATCTTCCCCCTTACAACCACTATAGGCTGTAGATGATAATTTTTTCTTTTGTGACATTTTGACCACTCCTTAATGTATTAAAGTCACTACTAATAATAAGTAGTGACTTTTTAATATTTAGTTATTTATTTCATTTCTTTTAAAACTTCTAAAAGGAATTTATACATTCTTTCAGTTGATGAAATGCTTAAATGTTCATTTTCAGTATGAGCATCCCAAATGTTAGGTCCAAAGCTTATCATATCTGTATCTTGCATAGTTTCTTTAAATAATCCACATTCAAGACCTGCATGTATAGCTGATACTTCAGCATCTTTATTAAAGAATTCTTTATAAACCTTTTTACAAAGTTCTCTTATCTTTGAATTAGGATTATATTGCCATTCAGGATATTCAGAAACTTTTTCAAATTTAGCATTTGTTCTTTTAGCTATAATTGATAATATGTTAAATACTTCATACTTTAAGCTTCTAATAGAACTTCTTATTGATATTGATATTTGTATTCCATTTTCATTAGTTTTTATAACTGCTAAATTTAAACTAGTTTGAACTAAGCCTTCTATATCCTTGCTCATATTTTGAACTCCATTTGGAGATGAAACTAAGAAGTCTACTAGTTCAGTTGTCTTTTCTTTTGTAAATTGTTTAGTACATTGACAGCAGCAATCACATTCACTAATTGATAAATTAGGATCAGTAACTCTATATTCAACTTTAAAGTCATTTTCCATATCTTTGCATATTTCTTGAACTTTTTGAATATCTTCTTCACTATTTAATGTTATTGATGCAATACATTCACGTGGAATAGCATTATGCTTTGTACCACCATTTATTTTTACTAAATTAAAATCTATTGATTTACCAATTTCAAATAGTAATCTTCCCATTAACTTATTAGCATTAGCTCTTTGCTTAATTATCTCCATTCCTGAATGTCCACCAAGTAATCCAGAAATCTTTAATTGTATACATTTCCCACTTATTTTTTCTAAATCATTTTCAAATGTTACTTTTGTTTCTATTCCACCAGCACATCCAACTAAGAAAATACCTTCTTCTTCTGAATCTATATTAAGTAATACTTTTCCTTTTAAAGATTTAGTATCTAAAGCCATAGCACCATCCATACCAACTTCTTCAGCAGTTGTAACAACAACTTCAAGTGCTGGATGAGGTATATCATTTGAATCTAATATAGCAAGTGCATAAGCCACTGCAATTCCATCATCAGCTCCTAATGTAGTTTTAGTTGCATATAGATTATCTCCTTCAATTCTTAATTTTAAAGGTTCTTTTTCAAAATCATGGTCACTATCAGCTGCTTTCTCGCAAACCATATCCATATGACCTTGTATTATAACTGGAGTTGAATTTTCATAACCTTTTGTAGCTGGCTTTCTTATGATTACGTTTAACGCCTTATCTTGAGTTACTTCAAGATTTCTCTTTTTAGCAAAGTTTACAAGGTAATCACTAATTTCCTTTTCATGATATGATCCATGAGGAATCTTTGTTAACTCCTCGAAAAACTCAAATACTTTTTTTGGTTCTAAATTTTCACATACTGACATAATTATCGCTCCTTCTTGTATTAATATTAAATATTATTATACAAAATAATTAATTTTTTATTATTTAAAATTAATCTAAATAGTAAGTATTTGAATACCACTATTTTTATATTAATTTATTTGTTTGTATTTTATTAGACAAATTTATGTACTTATAATGAACTTTTGAATATTATTATTTGAATATTATTAAATGTTTTTGTATTAATATTCTTTTAATATGATGTTTTATTATTCTAATAAAAATACCTACAAGATTATTTTATGATAATTTTGTAGGTATTAATAATTTTACTTATTTAATTCTAAAAGTGCTAATGCAACTGCTCCTATAACTCCTGCATCTGTTCCAAGTCCTGCTGGAACTATAGTGCAATTTTCTGACATAGATTTAAAACATCTTTTATTAACTACTTCACGAACCTTATCAAAAACTATATTTCCAGCTTTTGATACTCCACCACCTATAACTATCATTTCTGGATCAAATATTGAAATTGCATTTGCAACTCCAATTCCTAAATAATTTAATGCTTCATCAATTATTTCTTTTGAAACTTCATCACCTTTTTCTGCTTCTTTAAACACTTCATATGAAGTAATATTATCATAATTTTTAAGTGAAGTTTCAACCTTACTTCTTACAGCTTCTTGCCCTCTTTTACCTATTGCTGTTCCTGATGATACCGCTTCTAAACATCCTATATTTCCACAATTACATCTTGGTCCAAATGGTGCAACAGTCATATGACCTATTTCTAAAGCATTTGATGTATTTCCTCTACATATGTTTCCATCAATAATTGCTCCTCCGCCTACTCCAGTACTTACTGTAAAATAGACCATATTCTTTTTGCCTTTTCCAGCCCCAAGCATATATTCACCAATAGCTGCTACATTAGCATCATTATCTAAAAATACTGGAACATTAAATTTATCCTTTAAAGGTTTTACTAAATTAAAATTAGTAAATGGTAAATTTGGAGTAGTTATTATTACACCTTTTTTTGAATCTAAAGGTCCTGGTGAACCTATTCCTATACCATTAATATCTTCTATACTAGCATCACCTTCATTAATAACAGATTGTATGCTTTTTATAATTCTCTCTAAAACTCTCTCTTCCCCTTCATGAGCATTTGTAGGAATTATGCTTTGTGCTAAAACATTTCCTTCTAAATCTGCAAGTGCAGTACTAATTTTTGTACCACCTAGATCTACCCCAATTACATATTTATTCATATAAACCTCCTGATATAATTGATTAATATATTTTTATATATAAATATAAAAATAGGACTTACTATTCTATTTTAATATATTTATAGAAATAATAAAGTCCTTATTGTTATTAGCTTAACTATTTTTATTTTTTTTATAAAGCTTTATGTGCTTTTATGAAATAGTTTCCATTAGCATCTACACCTTCATTATCAACAATGAAACTATTATCTTGTAACATTAAATTTATTGTACTTAAATTATCTTTATTTTCTTTATCTATTGATATTGTGAATTTATCTTCCTTATCAACTATACATAGATAATCATAAATATTACTATATTCACTAAGCCCTATGATTCCATGTATATCCATTTTATAATCCGACATAACTCCTCATCCTTCCACAAAAAAAGAATATAAATTAACTTAAGTATATTATATGTAATTGAATTTAATTTATTACAATTAATTATTTTGAATATTTACCATTATTGTTATTATTATATAAAAAGTCTAGAAATATTTGCTAACTAGAGAATTTATCTTAGATTAACTAAATAGTTCTAGACCTTAATATCTTTATAATTTTAATTTATTTAATATTAATTTTTACTATTTTTAATTATTTTAATAGCCTCAACTTCTGGTACTTCTTCATATCTTTCAAATTCCATCTTGTACTCTCCTCTAGCTTGAGTAATTGATTTTATATCTGTTGAATACTTGAACATTTCTGCTAGTGGAACTTCACAAATTATCCTTTGATTATTCTCTTTTGGCTCTATTAAAATTATTCTTCCACGCCTTTTATTTATATCACAAATAATATCTCCCATATATTCTTCTGGTGCTGTTATAAATACTTTCATAATAGGTTCTAAAAGGATTGGATTAGCATTTTCAAGTCCTTTTTTGTATGCAATAGAAGCTGCAATTTTAAATGCCATTTCTGATGAATCCACAGGATGATGTGAACCATCATAAAGAGTTGCTCTAAGTCCTATAACTGGATATCCAGCAAGAACTCCTTGTCTTATACATTCCTTTAGTCCCTTTTCAACTGCTGGTATAAAGTTTCTTGGAACAGCTCCTCCAACAACTTTATCTATAAATTCTAAATCATCCTTTCCATCATCTCGTCTTTCAAATATTATTTTTACATCTCCATATTGTCCATGTCCACCAGATTGTTTTTTATGCTTTCCTTGAACATCAGAAATTCCTTTTATAGTTTCTCTATATGGTACTCTAGGTTCTCTTAATATAACATCTATTCCAAATTTATTTTTAATTTTACAAGCTATAATTTCTAAATGAGTTTCTCCTATTCCAGATATAATAAGTTCTGAATTTTCCCTATCTCTCTTTACTGAAAATGTTAAATCTTCTTCTGATAATTTATTTAAAGTTAAAGAGATTTTTTCTTCATCTCCCTTTGATTTTGGAAGTATCGCCATAGATATTATAGGTTCTGGGAAATTTAATTTATCATAAATGATTTTAAAATTTGGATCTACTAATGTATCTCCTGTTTCTGTGAATTGAAGTTTTGAAACTCCACCTATATCTCCAGCAATTATTTCATTTGTCAAAATTTGATTTTTTCCTCTCATAAAAAATATATTTGATAACTTTTCCCCTTTTTTCTTATTTGCGTTTATTACAGACATATCATTTTTAAGTTTTCCAGTCATAACTTTAAATAACGAAATCTTACCAACAAATGGATCTACTACAGTTTTAAATACTACTGCTGAAAATGGTCCATCCTCACATAAAGAAATAAGCTCATCTTCTCCCTTTTCATTAATTACTTTTTTGGTAAAAGATAATTGTGGAGATGGAAAACATTTAATTGCAACATCTAAAAATGGATTCATTCCTATTGCTTTAATTGCACTTCCGCACATTACAGGTACTATATCACCTTTACTACATCCATTTATTAATCCTTTATAAATTTCATCGTCACTTAAGACTCCTTCTGAAAAATATTTTTCCAATAATTCCTCATCATTTTCTGCAACAGCTTCCATTATTATTTCTTTAAATTCATCTATTTTTTCTTCTAAATCCTTTGGAACATCAATTATTTCTATTTTATTAGTTTTTAAATTATAAATTGTAGCCTTTTTTGAAATTATATTAACTACTCCTCTAAAATCATCTTCTTTACCTATTGGATATTGAATTGGCACTATGCTTGATCCAAATTTCTCTTTAAGACTATTTAATACTTTATAAAAGTTAGAATTTTCTCTATCTAATTTATTAATAAAAAAAGCCCTTGGTATCTTTTCTTTTTTACAAAAATCCCACGCTTTCTCTGTTCCAACTTCTACTCCAGACACACCGCAAACAACTATTACTCCAATATCAACAATTTTCATTCCTTCAATCGCTTCACCTATAAAGTCAAAATATCCTGGTATATCTACTAAATTTATCTTTTTATCTGCATATTCTAATGGTGAAATAGTTGTAGAAATGGATATACCTCTACGTTTTTCTTCTTCATCAAAATCTGATGTTGTTGTTCCGTTTTCAATTGTTCCAAGCCTACTTATCGTGTTTGTGCTATATAATAGTCCCTCTACTAAAGAAGTTTTTCCAGTTCCACTATGACCTAGAAAACCAATATTTCTAAGATTTTTTATATGATAGTCTTTCATATATAAAGCCCACCCTTCTTAAACTCTCATATTAATTTTTATGAGAGTTTAAGGGGTTTTAGAATTAATTTATTTCTTCCCAATAGCTATTTTTCAAGAAAAACTCTGCTCTATTTTCTGCTCTTTTAACTATATTTTCATCATATCCAATAATTGATAATATTTTTAATTACATTTCATTTGAATATAAAATAGAAAAATAATTTTATTTGTTTTTCTTAAATTATAATTATCATATATTTTCTACATCTACAGATACTACATTATCAATGCTTTGAATTTTTTTAACTAATTGAAAAATATTTTCATTATTTTTAGTTTTTATTATATAGTGAATATAATACATATATTCATCATTTCTTATATTTTTTTCAGTTTTTATAGATGATATCGTATATTTTTCATTTAATAATATATTGGTTATACTTTCATCTGGATATTCTAAAACCTTTATTCTTATATCAAAATTTTTTACAATATCTATTGCTTTTAAAAGATGTACATTTAATAATTTCTGCATAAACTTTAATATTACGATAACTATAAATGTAGTAAAAATAGCTATGCAATAAAGTCCCGCTCCAGTAGCTAGCCCAATTGCTGCTGTTGTCCATATTCCGGCTGCTGTTGTAAGTCCTTTTACAGATTTCTTTTCCATAAAAATAGTTCCTGCCCCAAGAAAACTAATTCCACTAACTACTTGTGCAGCTATTCTACTTGGATCTAATCCCACATTATTTAATATAATAACATCACTAAAAGCATACTTAGAAATAATCATAAATAAAGAACTTGCAAGTCCTACTAAAAAATGAGTTCTAAGACCTGCCTCTTTGGAATCCATTTCTCTCTCAAAACCAATTAACCCTGCTAAAATTCCCGCTAAAGATATCCTTAAGAAACATTCTAAACTATTTATCATTTATTATCCCTCTACTCTATTAATTAGTAAAAGTCTTATTTCTATAATATTATATGCCCTTATATAATTTATTATATTATAAATACCTACCAATAAAAATATTATAAAAAAGAGAAAAGTAAACTATCACTTTACTTTTCTCTTTCAAAATCACTTTAATTTAATTATTTCTTAAAAGGAGTTTTATAATACTTTCCTTCAACTAAACTTGCTACACCATTATTATAAAATTCTAAAAATTCTCCTTTATACTTTGTTTCCTTTTTAGAGTTAAGTTCTCTAACAATCTTTTTAGATGAAGAATTAATATAAACATTTCCTCTTCCATCAATAAAGATATCCTTTTTATTAACTGGTTCATCTAAATTTATAATGTCTTCTTTAGAATAAATATCATTTAAATTCTTTTTCACTATTTTATTTATTTTCTTTTCTCTTACTTCTCCTAAATATGCAACTCCATCTTCATCTATTCCTAAAATTACAAGACTTTCATTAGATCTTATGGCTAATCTTGTATTTGGCTGAGTCATATGCAATATAGTTCCATTAGAAGCCATATATACTAATCTATCTTTCGTTGGAATTATTGAAATATCACCTAATAAACTTACATTTAATGGTACCCTAGTTGCAGAAGTTTGATTTATATCAACTCTATAAATACGATTATTTATTTTAATATAAGTAACACCTGTAATTGTTGATGCCTTTATATCAAAATTTTTATACATTTGATTATATGGGCAAATTCCTATTATTTTTTGGTTTACACCCTTTTCAGGCTCATAATTATAAAGAACTATTTCCCCATCTTCTACTTCTAATGTTAGAAGCATATTTCTATCTGCAAGCCATACAGATCTTAATATTTGATTATTATTAGGATTTTCTAATTCATTTGTATCTCCTGTATTAGAGTTACATATATTTAATTTTAATTTATTATAGTAACTTATATATTTACCATCATAAGAAATCTTAATATCTTTTGCATTATTTGGAATATCAACATGCTTTTCATTATTATCTTTATTACTATTTATTGATACTTTCTGCATATCAACATTAGTATCATCTTTAAAATAAAATTTATCTAGAAAAAATAGTACTGTACATTGAAGTATAAGAGATATTCCTATCCAACATAATATCATTTTTACTTTTCTCATATTTTCTCCTTTGTTATTTAACTACTATAGAAGAAGCAATATATCTTTCTCCAAGACCATTTGATACATCATTAATAACTTCCCCATTTAAATACATTGTAGATGATTTTCCTCCATCTAAATTAATGGCTGTAACACAATTTCCTTTTGTAAGCATAAGAGACTGAAGTTCAGTCATAGTACATCCAATACTGCCTACAAAATTTCTTCCGTCAATGACCATTAAAACAATTGAACCATCAGCTCTTTGTCCTATAGCTGTTCTTGGTGCAATACCTCTTGCACCATTGGCTCCTCCTAGTGGTGTAGGTTCTCCATCTTTAATAAGCACTGGTTTAAAGCTAACTGCTTCTTGAACATTTAACTTTTTAAGTTGTTTAGTTGAATAATTACCTGCAAGCATTTTACCTTCTTTAGTAATTGCCATACATTCTGTTTTAGTATTTTCTGTTTTTAAATCTGAAAATACTACCTTTCCATTTGAAATTATAATCCCTGTAGGTGTTCCACCATTGCCAGTCCAATTTGAATTACTAGAAGTATCTACGAATGCCCCTCCATTTACAGCTGCAACAGCATTATTATCTACTGCCATTTCTGAAGTTGTTTCTCCCTTTTTATACATATATTTTGTATATGCAACTTTAACCCTTTTAGGGTCTTTAATAACTAGCATATGTCCATTATATTTTGAGTTTTCAAATTTATAAAGGTCTATTGTATTATCATGTTTTCCATTTACCTCAACTACAGAATTATTTTTAATTCCTAAGTTTTCATTTTTTTCATCCGATGAATTTAATATCTCATTAATTCTTTCCTTTGATAAAAACGTTGTTGCTAAATATTGATGATTCATTGTTGTCATAGCTGAACCAACATATATTCTCTTTGCATTATCAAAAGGTCCATAAAGTAATACAAAGGGTGCTGTTACGGCTGTAAATACCAATTCAAAAACTAAAAAGGCTACTATCGTTTTCCACTTCTTTTTATTTCCTTTTCTCCTTTTTCTCTTGTTTTCCATCAAAACTCTCCCATTTTAAAAAATTTATTCTTTATTATATACTATTTAAGTTTCTTTATAAACCTACTATAATAT